>ERZ1026892.39-NODE-39-length-61592-cov-8.072834_pt1 | contig 61592 bp, 89 predicted proteins | sample MGYA00380176_ERZ1026892 | MGnify/ENA primary metagenome ERZ1026892 (study PRJEB33269, sample SAMEA4719812) | human gut metagenome | biome: human-associated habitat; feature: organic feature; material: feces | place: Cameroon | collected 2013-10 ... | reverse complement strand
GTGACGGTACTGTCGCCGCCGAACTCATGTGCTACGGCAACACTATCTGTAAAGCATCCACGCTGGCGGGTTTCATTAGCCTGCTTAAGAATTGCATCCGCTGGTCACAGGAGGCAGCCAAATGAAAGCCGTCCACGTGAAAGTTCTGCCTGCCACCAGCACGAAAGGTATGCGCTACAAAGCGTCTGGTCTCGATATGTGCGTCGTTACCTCCAACGACTACGACCTCACAGGCGAAGCCAATGCAGCCTACGCGGCGCAAGAGCTGGTGGACCGCTACAACGCTCGCGCCCAGCGCAAGCTGCGCATCACAGGCACTGGTACGCTTCCAGATAATAGCTACGCGGTATTGTTAGCTATCAAATAAACCCTAACTGCATTATACAGTTGATAACCCGTTGATATCCAACGGGTTTTTCACGTTTATTACACCCCATAACACCCAACCTCCACCATCAGACCACAGTATTTCCTGCACCAATCGCCCTATAACGCGCCTTCCCTCCACTCTATACTAACCTACAGACCTGAATTACTCCGGCTTATATCGCCTTACAGCGACGCAACCAAAGGCGCTGTGCGCGATTTTAAGCGGTTTTACACCCTAACCCGAGCTACCCTACCGGCAACCGTACAGCGTGGCCTGTAACCCCGAAAAGTGAGCGTTATTTTCGGTATTATGCACCCTACCCAACACCCATACACGCCTGCAAAATTCCTAATCGTTAGCAAACTAATGGTTAGCTGGCGGATCGTTAGCTGCCTATGGTTAGCCAACTAATCATTAGCCGTCTGATGGTTAGCGGTCTGATAACTAGCAGGCGGATTGTCTGAACTGCCGAATATTTTGCGATAAAATAGAATCGTTTTTGCTCCACAAAAATCCAATTTCGCTTGCCCGATTTCACATCGAGCTCAATAATCGCTTGCAATCCGTTTTAATGTGTGCTAATAACGCGCGGGCCTACGCACGCAGGCGCTACGCCCGTCCGCACACGCCCAGGCACGGACTCGGTCTGTAGTAGGCTGTAGTACGCTGTAGCAGGGGGAGATTTAACGGCATTATTTTCGCGAAAAGCGAGAGTTTTCGGGGTTTGTAGAGAGTATCTAAATATATATGTAGTATAAATATATTGTTTTTTTTTTATTATAGAATAATCGTTAACTTGGCTAATTATCACCCTGCTTATTCTCGAGATACCCCTTTAACGCGTACAACAGAGCATATAAGGCGAGTCTGTACCCCGAAATTGCCCAGTGCTGCCGCGGGTTTCGCCATATTTTATTGTTGTTGCAGATCGCCTGCTACAACTCTACAACAGACTGCAACAAATTTGCCAGCGCACATTTAGACCTGTAAAACTCAATATAGCCAGCTATACAATTACGCATAAAACAGCAAAATAATTCTATAGCCAGCTAACAATCTCCAATTCTAAAAAGTGAGCGCAGTAAAAAGTGCATCTCCGGATTGTACATGAGGGTCGGTGAGGCGAGCGTGACCACACTGTACCTCTAATGTGGTCACCTCTATTGCGTTCGGCCGGCGCGTCAATGTAATGTGTGCGCATACGTATTAAGGAGGTTGCCAATGGCTGAGAAAGAAATCTACTTATCTGCGCAGAAACTCAAAGAGATATTTCCTCTTGATGACGGCGCTAAAATGATGAAGTGGCTGCGCGATAACTGTCACGCTGACCGTCGGGCTGACGAGTATGGTCGGCGGCGCAGTAACAGTTACCGGAAGCGGGTAATTAAAAAGCTGGTTGAGCAGGGTTACACGGTCGCTCCGAACTTCATTGACCGTGAAACGTTGCGCTACGAAGATCCCGATATCCAGATCCGTATAGACGGCACGTCGCGAGTTCAGACTCCTGGCCCGTATGTGTGGAAACATGTCAGCATCTGGGCGCGGGATAACGGGTACAACGTACATCGGGAATTCATGTTCGATAAGCATGGCAATAAATACATGTGCCTGGCGTGGAAGCAGTTCCCGAACTATATCAGCGTGCTCACCAATAAAGGGCTCATGTACGCTGATCCGAATGGCGTGTTACGCCCTTGCTTATGAGGTGGATGTGATGGACAAAGAAGAACTGGCGTGGAACAAGTTCCAGCAGGCCCGCGCAAAGCGTAGAATGAAGCACGATAAAAACCTTCCGGGCGACTGCGAAGGTTGCGCCGTTGGCATGCGCTGGAAAGTAGAGGAGGATGTCCTTCTTATTAGTATGCTTGCACCGCATATGCAAATGAAAGACTTCTGCCATGCTTTAAACCGGTCGGCGGGTGGTATTAAAGGTCGGTTAGCGGCTCTCGGGCTGGGCGGCGGGTTCCCGTTTAAGCACACCTGGCTTATCCGTCATAGAAAAGTGCAGTCGTTTGACACAAAAGTGTACGATGCTTTAATTAAAGCGGGCTGGGTGGAGAAACCATTTAAAGGATGTCTGGACGCACCTCACTGGTGGCGTGACGCTCAATTCCACTTTGACGGGTTTGATTTTCGTACCAGTGCAACCCGCTTTGAAATATGGGGTAAGGGCGACAATTCAGTTCGCGTGTCTGATATGTCTATAGACAGGCTTAAAAGGGCACTTGCTGCCGCCGAGCGCTATGCTGAATCCAACGTGGATAATACACGTAAGATGGAATTCTGGAGCGAGTGGGCGGAAGTGTTACTAACCGAGCTGGAATCACGTAAAAGAGGTAATCATGAATAAAAGTCTAGACCAGATCCGTTCAGAAGGTTATGTCGCGGGAGAGCATGGGGCTCCACGGGAGCATAACCCGTATTCCCACGGCTCGGTGGAGTGGCGTTGCTGGGAAGATGGTAGACTGGAAGCGGAGTCAGACTTTCTTAAATCCTATTCGGTAAACGGTTCATTGGCTGAATTTATTACATGGGCTATTATATTAACCCTTGCGTCCGGATTCATTGTGGCTATTGCGAAACTCATAGACTGGATCTTTTCGTTCGTCTAGTTGTAAATCAAGTCCGACTGTTGTACTATGTAATTAGTTCAGCAAGAGGGTAAAACAATGGAATTCTTCAAAGGTACTAAAGGCCCGTGGAAAGCGGGTGAATCGTTCTACACCAACCATGCCAGCATCGACGCCCCATTGCATGGTGCTATCGCTCACGTTCTGGTTAAGATGGACGGCGACTATACCACACATGACAGTAAGCGTGTGGAGAAGGAGGCCGAACTGGCTGCTAACATGCGTGCAATTGCTTGCGCTGCGGAGATGGCGGAAATGCTCCTGGAACTGCACTTCCTGGGCGAAGCGCTTGGCGTTGTCGGCAATCCGAAGTTAGATGCAGTCGTTGCTAAACTGAAGGGTGAGCTATGAAACAGAGCTTCCGTCAAGTCCCGTACATTGTTAAGCGTGACATCGCTAATCAGTGCTACTACGTAATCCAAAAAGGCAAGCCAATTCTGACCATCAAGAAGAAACCTGAAGGCTGGTACGCTTGCACCATGTATCACAAGTCCCTGCGTGATGCAATCATCTATTGCGTTTATGGGGTGTAGGATGGATAAGATGCTCAAAGGGTACAACCTCCCGCGCTTACCTGGGCAGGTCAGCGGATGGGGTGGAACGCTGCATAGCCGCTTATTGTGGGCCGATAATATGTTGTGCCACCAAATGGCCTTTCTCGATATGCACCTTAGGAAGTTGCCTAATACTACGCAGCGTTTCTATGTGCTGGAGCGCCTGCGTATTGTGCATCGCCAGAAGTTAATCTGTCAACTACGTGCAAAAATAGATCGGTATGCTTTGCACCTCACTGGAGCTCCGTTATGAGCATCCAACTAGGTCCGCGCGTTATCCTGTTTCAAAAGTCCTGGAGCGGACGTTCGTTCCAGTTCGGTAAATACTATTTCACTATCTATAAACCTAGCCTTTGGATCGTGAAACCTAATTGGCCTTTCCGTGTCCGTTACGAACTGCGTATCTGGACGGGTATCAAAGTGGAGGGAGAGTAATGGCTACTAAAATCGGCGGTTGGATTTTTAACAAATGGCCCGGAATGCCTATCGTTGGCCCCATGCGCTGCAACACCTGCGACAAGCGCCTTAACGGCGAGCCAACGGATTACTGCTACCGCCACAGCGCGGAGCTCTGCACCAATGAGTTCCAGTGCCCTGACTGCGGCAAGGATGAACCTCACTGGAAAGCGCTGTATGCGCAGCGTCAGGAAGCCGAGCGTAAAAAGCTGCTCGACTACTCGCGCACTGACCACACGGTCATTCTGCAACGTATCCGCGAAGCGTTTGCTGAAGGGTTTGGCGCTGGCACGACGTCCTATACAATGGCGGAAGGTGAGGAAGAATGGGAGGCTTCTGAAACTAAAGAAATTCACGACGTCCTTGCGAAGCTGTGGGGTATCCATGAAGACTCTTAAACCGCGCTACCGTGTAAAGCGTATCCAGGACCTGAAAGCAGGTGAAATTGTCTTTGACGAACTGCATAGAAGACATCTGATAGTTAGTGCGCCTGGTGTATACCAGGAAGGACAGGCCAACGGTATACCCGCCTGGAAGTTTGCTTATCAGGTGTGCGGCAAGCCCGAAACAAATGGGCGTATCATTGCATGGCTGCCCGAGGATAGTGAGGTCTTTGTCTATTCGCACAGCTTGCGTTAAGACCCAAATCAGTACTATTATAGTTCTACCAACAATGGGGAGAACGATATGAACATTAAAGAAACGTGTGACAAGCTGGCACTGATTGGTCTGCGCGGTAGCGTGCAGGGTACGGGCAGCGCCGACTATACGCGCATATTTGTCATAGATGCGCGTAATGTAACGCTGGGCCGCATTACTGTTTACAAAGGTGCGTACGACCATATCAAATGGTATGACGGCACCATCCAAGCCTATGATGTAGACCAGCGCAGACCGACTATGGCCTGGGATCTGCTGTTGCAACATGGCAAAGTCTTGACCGACGAAATGTGGTCAAGCATTAAAGTCTCCGCTCAGCAGTTGCAGGAGCAGGAGATTGAGCGTCTGAAACAGTGGCGACGGGATAACCCCGCCGGGCTGGATCACAACGGTGTCCAAAAGCGCAGACGTGCTATCAAAGGCCCGTCTCTTATGAAATGTATCCGTCTTATGATGGGTCTCGCTGGAGCTTATTAATATGGCTAACAAGATATCTGGAGGGTTTGATACACCTGCAACCACCAAAGAATTAAAGCTGATTGTCAGCGCTAAAGTTTCCCTGGACTATTATCCGACAATCCTGGGTCTGATTGGTGTGGATTCGTCTAAGCTGCATGTCACTATGGCGTTCATGCCTGCTGCAGAATCCCAGTATATCCCGTGTGATGCGCTTACTGGACCCCTGCCGTCGCGTTCGCCTATTATGGCGATTGAGTATTGGGAAGGTGCTGACGTTACTGTTGCAGTGCTTAACCCACGGGACTGGGCGGAAGCGCGTCACGTTTACGACAGTATGGGCCTGCTGTATAACGGGTACGAGTTCAAACCACATGCGACACTCGCCAAAGGCAACCAGTGCAACGAAGTCGAAGAGTACGAATGGCTCGTTGGCCATTACGTGCAGGTAGACGACGTCACAATTAAACTGAAGGAGTTCTAATGAACGGTAAATTAATTGGTCTGCTTATCCGCAGCAATGCAACACTCATCGAAGCTATGGGAGAGCTTTCTCGTCAGTTAGACACTGCTGGTAATTACAGCGAAAACAATTTCTGGAACCTCCGCCAGGAAGTTATTGCTATGGCGGAAGAAGCTGAAGCAATGACGGAAGACGTTACCATCGACCAACAGGTAAAGATTGCGATCGAGCAAGGCGCGCAGGAAGGTTTCAACAAAGTTCGGGAGGCATTCCCTCCGATGGTCCCTATCTCGCCCGCGTATCAAGCAGGGCGTGATAAACTGGTATGGGGTGAGGTTAAAGTCAATCGCAAATTCATTGGCAAGACGGTACATACTAACCAACTCTATATGGCAATAATTACTGAGACAGATGTTAATCTGAATTCGACAGATCGTGCTGTTAACCTACGTACTAAAATGCTGCAAATCAATGGTAATGAAGTAGTACCTTTCGACCGACCTATCATTGCGGATACGTTCAAAGAAGAATTCTATCGCTGGATAGAGTAGTATAATTTGCATGAAGTAGCGCTGTCACTGTATAACTGCGCGTCTACGGCCTCACCTTGTGGGGCCTGTTTCATAAAGGGGTAGTTAATGGACAAGTTCCCGCAAGCGATAAAAGATGTGCCACAGTGGGCCGTCTGCGGATTTAAGAATAACGGGTCTAGCGATAAACAACCGTATGTCTGGGACAATGAACTGGGCAACATGGTGCCACTCCGCAAGGACGGCAACGAAAAACACCCGCCCAACCTCCATCTCCTGATGGATTTCGAAAGTGTTCAGCAGTGCATTAAATATTACAACATGAACGGTCACTCGTTAATGGCTGGGTTCTACCTTATGCCATCCGACCCGTTCTGTTGTATTGACATGGATATCAAAACGGAATGGGACGCTGAAACTATTCAAAAAGCAGGCGCCCGTTACGAGCAGATTGTAAGATCCTTCCATAGCTATACCGAGATATCACGTAGCGGTAACGGTTTGCACCTGTGGGTCTACGCTTTACCACAAGAGGGTAAGCGTCGCGACGGTGTTGAGATATACACCCAATACCGGTTCATGATTTGCACCGGCAATCATTGGAACATCAGCCCTCTGGAGGTTGCAGGTAAACCAGGGCACGAAAGCGAAACATATATCGCAGAACTGCTTTACAACATGCGCAGTCAAATGAACGGCGTGTCGTTGTTAGACGGCTTCGAGATGGTAGAGCTTACGGAAGAAGAATATGAAAATGACCCGTATGCTATCAAAGACGAAGACCTGTATATCAAAGCCTGTGAAGCAAGCAACGGTAATCTATTCCGTCAGCTATGGGATGGGCGTTACCTTAATGGCGACGTCAACTACGACATAGGTGAACGCGCATTTCCATCCCAATCGGAAGCAGAATTTGCGCTTGTAGATATTATTGCATTCTATACGAAGTATAACTTCCAAGTGCGTCGCATGTTTTATATGTCCAAAATGGGCGACCGCTACTTTGACGAACGTCGTGCTATCCATGATAAAGTGAAGAAGCCCTATCACCTTGACCGTATGATTAAACGGCGTCGCATGGACGAGCAAGTGTCCAACATGGAGCGTGAAGCCATTATGAAGGCTAACATCCAGCGCACACTTGAACAGAAACAAAAGCAGTATGAAGCATCACTCCCTGCACCTGCACCGAGTGAGTTCCTTGCAACAGACGGGAACTACACTATCGAAGCGGACGGCGGACTCGACTGGCCTCCAGGTGCTGCTGGTGAGCTTGCGCGTTACATGTTTGCTATTAGCTTACGTCCGGTGAAAGACATTGCGATACTGTCAGCCTTGGCACTGTTGAGCGGTGTATGTGGTAAGGCGTGGAACACCCACACACGGGGCGGCCTGAACAACTATTTTGTTCTTGTAGCTCGTTCGGGACTAGGTAAAGACGCGTTCCGTGCCAATATTCAGAATGTACTTCAGACAGTTGAAATGTTCGGCGGTAAGGACGGGACTCAGCTGTTTGGCGCGCGAAGTTTCCTCGACACCGCAAGATACGGGTCCGAGCAAGCATTAATGAAATCCGTTATCGTTGCGGACGGTGCCATGGACCGTTTGTCGTTTGTACATTACATGGAAGAAATTGCAGACTTTTTTAAGGGTATTGCGACAGGTTACGGTAAGGCTCCTGAATTGCAACATGCGATGCTGACGTTGTATAACCAAAGTGCATTCTATTCCCGTGCTGACGGGTTTAAATACTCTAACAAAGAGAATAACCACGTTGGTGGGCGACTTGCGGCTTACAGTCTTGCTGGCGAATGTACACCTGACGAGTTCTATTCGACGGTCACTCAGGCTATGCTTTCAGGCGGGCTTATATCTCGCTTGACTATATGGGATTGTGATGTACTGCGTCCTCTCGAGAATAAGAACGCTGTCCAGCCCATGCCTGAAGGGTTATTGCGTGGATTAGGGGAGCTTATTACTCAAGCGGTTAAACTGCACGCTGGGACAGAACCATGTACGGTTAAGCTGGACCATGAAGCGGGTCAGGCTTATGATAATCTTGACGTTGAAATTAATAAGTTATTGAACGGTGTAAACGGTAATATTGAGACAGATGAAGTAGTTCGTCAAGCGCATAACAGACGCGCGTTTAAGATACTGAAGATTGCTTGCCTGTTGGCTGTAGCGGACAACTGTTACAATCCTGAAGTAACGATGCGTCACTTCGAATGGGCGTCCACGTTCATTAACACCAGTAACGAACGTATTATCAAGAAACACAAACAGGGTCTTATCGGATCGGACGACATTAACTGTGACCGCTTAGTGCTTAGTAAGATTAAAAGTTTGATTGAGAAGTGTAATGGCCGGGACCAGGCCAACTACCCGTTGTTGACTCAGAACTTCGTTCTTACTAAAAGTGATCTACGTGCACATACCATAAACCTAGCTGCGTTCAGTAAGGGTAGAAGTAAGAAAGAGATGTTTGAGAATGCTGTAAGATCCGTAATTGACTTAGGCGCAATGCAACCGTTATCGCGTGCGGAGCTACAAAACCCACCTTACACCGATGGTATATCCAAACCATTTAGCGGAACTGCTTACAGGATAGACCTTGTGAAAGTTGACCAACTCATTGAAAACATGTAAAAAAGGGCCCCGTAGGGCCCTTTTGCTTTACTGTGGATTACTCCTGGTAGTATGACATAAACATGTCAGCAACGAAGTCAAACATTTCGTCATAGTCTTCAGTTCTGAAAGTGGAATCAATTGCCGAGGTGTAAACGACAGGATAATCACCTTCTTCCAGCTGATGTAATTCTGGTTGTTTAAAGGGTGTGGCGGTAATAACAATCTGGTGGCCGTAAGCACCAAACGTAATGTCGTACGTACCATCACTGCGAACGCCGGAATACTGTTCGTTCTTGTTCATTGCACGTTTGATGTCTTTGATGTTAATTGCCAGTGCGTTCATTTTGTAATCCCCTGTACCTTGTTTGTATAATTACAGTATAAACACTATTGGACCGTTTGCAATAGGATTCGGAACTAAATTAATTCGTAGGAGTGTAAAATGAACCGTGTAAGTGTCGCAGCGTTGCGGATCGTCTATGAGGCGGTTTTCCCTGCGAATGATTTCCCTGACCCTGAAACGGCAATGTTCGAGCTTAGTGTTCAACGTCGCCACGACCTGGAAGACCTGCTAAAGTACGCGGACGCGATTAGTAACAACAACGTGGGCGACGCAGGCTACTACGAGCGTCTTGCGACACAACTGCGCCACGTTATATTTGAGCGCGATCTTGCACGCCTTACAGTGCGGCACAATGCGAGCTGTAAGGCATTACCGAATGGTAAGTGGGTCCAAACAATGGGGCGCGGTATGCGCGTTAAGGTGCAGAAATGACAGGTACATACGCGGAGTGGATGATCTTCGGGTTGATCCTACTCGTTGTAAGTTTAATTGTTCTTGCAATGGCGTTCGAACACAAAGCAGAGGTCGAACAAGCGCGTGCGGACGCAGCGATCGAGAAGTTATGCGACCTGCTTTATGTGCTAGACCACACTCACATTGAAACGGGAGTCTGTTGCTGTGGCGATAATATGGAAGGTCACGATCCTGGTTACAACTGTGGGCACTCGGCTCTGGACATGTGGGACTATCACGGCGAGCCGGTTCTGGAAGCTGCCAGGGTGTTCGCGAGACAATACAAGTCCGACGTTTAATAGTCAACGTTGCAGTTCAAAGGGTGTGTAGCTAATATAGTTGTACACCCTTTTTATTTGGAGCGAAAGAAAATGTCTAAAGAACAAGAGCAGAAGATTTATGAAGCGGGTCTGTTGGCTTTAGCTGACACTTCCAAGAAAGCGTTTCTGGAAGGCTACCGCGCAGCAGCAGACCAGTCCTCGGACGTAGACCCTGACTTTGCAGAGTCCTATTGGTTCAACTCTGACGTCTGCAAGGCCATTACAAAGGTCGTTGAAGAGTATGCAGGGAGAAAATTATGACCTTTAAACCTCACCGTGACAGTCGCCCTATGGCGGAGCGCCCTCTGGAAGTACGCTTGGAAGCTAGTTTCTTCCAACGCATCCAACCGCTTCTGACTAAGAAGCAACAAGGTAAAGTGATGGGCGCTTATCGCGAAGTTGTAGCACTGCGCAAAAGTCCCGTCACAGATACTAAAGATCATCATACAAATGGTAATCTAGATAAAGTAATTCAACGAGGTATGTTTTACGGTCGCATTGAGCAAGACAGTAGCGTTCGCATTAATTGGGGTGCCGCTGAAGACTACCCCGAAGGGGATTCAATTCTCTGGAAGTTACACGTCAGGGACATTGATGAGTTTATCGCGTTACTTACTGCGTTGAAGGCACACGTATGAATGACTTAATTGTAGCTTGCCAGCTGGCCAAACAAATGGGAGTTCAGGTTGATCCGAACTACCGGTGGAAGATGGCCGCAGTCAATGGAGGTGGAGCAGTACGCCCAAGCGACATGCGCACAAGCCACCTGTTTAATGTGGTTAAGATGATTTGGAATAACAAAATGCCACCAGAGTGGCGCGTCGGTTCTGTCAAGTTATACCGATTCGGTCCATCCCATTCGGATGAGTACCTTAAGACATCTATTTGCCATATTATGGCGGAATTGATGCAACGTAGTGATCTTACACGTGAGCAAGTGGAAATGTTGCGTGTCATGCACGAACATTTGTATGCTGTACAGGTCACTCCAGCGTTACCACAAGAAGCTCAGAGGCTCCGTTATGGCGAGTAAACGATATCAGCAGTACCAGCGCAATAAAGCGCTCGTGGCGTATTCAATGCGTCAGAACGGCTATACTACCAACGAGATCGCGGCCGCGTTGGGTATTACACCCCAGCAGGTAAAGTCCACTATCGAACGTGGCGAACGTCTCAACTCACTGAAAGAGGAATGATTATGTCTATCATTAGCGAAGTAGTTGTCCGTCCGTATACTCAGAACGAACTTGCTATAGCAATGGCTGCGCAGCTTCCCGGCCCGCTGGTGTTTCCTGGCCAGGTAATACGCTGCACCAACGCGAACGCTAGCGAGTTTACGCACATGCAGGCCTACCGTATTGAGCGCGTGTACAGCCCCGCACGCTGCGGCGTACAGCTGGCAGGTGTGCGTAATGACGCCGGCGAAATGCGCACCATACCATCACTGGCGTGGAACCTCGGGCAATGGGAGCTTGTCAAGTGAACGCGCTAGAGCAGGTCAAGCACACGCTGTATCGTCAACAGATCCAATATCTGATGGACCATGCAATCAGCCCAAAAGATTTGACGATTCGTATAACAGTGAGCCCACGTACTCGCTGTGAGTTGATAAGGTGTGCAACTCCACATTGTCCGATCCATGGCATGACAGAAGACCGCAAGGAAACTATCCTTGGACAACCGCTCGAAGTTGCAAAAGACATGCCTGATAATGTGTATTATCTGGATCTCATAGTTTACAATCGAGTGCAGAAGCAATTAAAATTTACTTTGCAGCCTGACAGTGACGTTAGTAGTTAAACCCCTTTTCCAACGCGAAACTGTCTAGCTGCAATCATGGTAAAAATGGACTGATACTTTGGGGCGCTTCGGTGCCCTATTTTTTTAACCGGAGTCAAGCATGGCAATTAATGTCAGGACTAAGGGGCAGACAGGTGAAAGAGAAATTTGTGACTTCTTTAATAGCATTTATGCAGAAGTCTATGCAGCTCTCCGTATGCCACTCCCAGCCAAGCCCATCGCCCAACGCAATCAGAATCAATCGGCTGTTGGCGGTTGTGATATTTCCAATACTTGTTTCTACGCTGTTGAAGTTAAGAGACAAGAAGCACTCTCCATCAACACATGGTGGAAACAGTGTTTAGTTAGCGCCGTTGAAGCTAACAAATTTCCAGTCCTTATCTATCGTCAAAATAAACAGAAGTGGAAAGTCGTTCTATTTATGAATCCTATCATGCTGTTTGCTGACGAAAAACGTCATCACTCGGATGATCCCCCACGCTGCGAGATCTCACTGGATGACTTCCGTGTTATCTTCAAAGCACATGCCCTTGAATATGTCAAACGAAACGGGAGTGCCACATGAAATATGTACATGATGCAATTAGTAACGAACTTCGCGATGCAATTTATAACCACAACGTGAAGGCTGGCTGGTGGGATGAACCAGTTCGTCCGGACGGCACAACCATTGCACTGATTCACTCGGAGGTGACTGAGTCCTACGTCGGTTTCGTTCAGGACATCCCTGATCCTCATGTTCCGCAGTACCAAAACGCAGTCATTGAGTTAGCGGACGCAGCTATTCGCATCTATGACTTCTTCGGTCATAAGAAGTGGGACATCGAAAAGGCGTGGGATGCTGTCCATCGTCTTGGTGCAGCTGAACAGTTACCTATGTCCGAAGTGAATGTTAACATGCACAAATATTATTTGGACTTGCATGTTCACATCAGTTTTGCTTTGGAAGGTGTGCGCAAAAACCAACTCATGCAGGTTGGCGAAGGTACTGAGGACGTGATGGCCGTCGCTGCGTTTGAACTGGCGATTGTGATGGACATGATTTACCATGCTGAAAACTGGGAATGGCAAATCTCTAACGCAATCGGCGACAAACGCGCCTACAATGCTAACCGCGCAGACCATAAGCGCGAGAACCGTGCCAAGGATGATGGTAAGAAATTTTAATATCCGCTAGGGGTATTTACAGCGAACTAAGTTCCTAGTAAATTACCCCTAAGCAAACAACAAACACCAAAGGGGTGTATCATGGTTCAGTTACCAAGCAATGAAATGACACCGGAAGCTAAACTCCAGCTCCTGGGCGAATGGTTCCTTAAGAAACAGGAACTCCAGAAGATTCAAGCGCAGGAGCGCAAACTGCGTGAAACTGTGGTCAGTCTGTACCTGCCGGAAGACCAGAAGAAAGAAGGTACTAACACCATCAAACTTCCTACCGGCGATGAGCTCAAAATCGTTTGCGGCATTGACCGCAAGGTTGATAAGGCGATCTGGAGCAGCTTACTTCCGCAACTGTGCGAGCTGGGTGTGGACGTCAACGAAGTGGTTGAGACCAAAGTCGAACTGAAAGTAGGTAACTACCGTAAGCTGACGGACGAACAGCGCAACGTGATGGACGAGTGTGTGACGTCCAAATGGGGCTCACCTCAGGTATCCATTAAGGTGAAAGAATGAAACGTCGTGTAGTCTTAAAAGCTCACGTCAAGCCCGGCGCTCATAGCGTGATAGGACACGGTAACGTGAAGTTCCTTCACGTTGCGATGCAGCAAGGCACTCCGACAGTATGGTTCGAAGCTGATGCTCCGCTGTCTACAAAAGATGACACGGAATCTCATCCAGATGTTGGTGATACAATCGGTGTCCTCGCTGTTGTGACAGGTGAAGCGTTTAATAAACCTGAAAACTATGTGTTCTTGGGTAGCGCGGTAGCGGATTATTTTGTCGCTCACGTTTACGTGGAGAAGAAGTATGTTGGTGACCATCATTACTGATGCGTCATTCTGCCCGGATACCCGTGCTGGCGGTTATGGCGTGTGGGTTGCGTCTAACCGCGGCAGGGGTACATTCGGCGGGCCGTTAACTGGTACACGGGACAGTGGCGAAGCGGAGGCGAAAGCTGCGTGCAATGGATTGCATCATGCTATTACGAACGGCTACGTAATGCGGGGTGACCGTATACTAATCCAGATTGATTGTATACCAGCAATTGATCTTTTTACCCGCAAACGTACAGCACGTGATGCGGAGAAAGAAGCACTTGATTGGATGGAACGCATTGCAAAGTCAAATAATCTTACATTGCAATTCCGCCACATCAAAGGGCATAATAACAAGTGTAAACAGAACCGCACTAAGGCCCAGCAAAAGTGTGATGACACCGCTGGAATGTATATGCGGATGGAGCGTAACAAGATCCGTTGTGCGGGGCTGAAGCAGCAGATACAGGACTCTCGTTCCGCATCTGCAAAAAAGACAACGCCAGTGGCAAAACAGGACGACGAAAACACCGTCGATTACTGGAGACGGAAGTTTCGACAACTACTGGTAGACACAACCTCGCTGAGACTGAGGAACAACTGATGTCAAAGTTTAAGCCATTTCTGGCATGTGATTTTGAGGAGCGACCGGATTCGTTCCCGCTGTATGCCCTCCCTAAAATTGACGGTGTGCGCGGGTTGAACTATAGCGGCACATTAACGGGTCGCAGTTTGAAACCGTTTGCTAACCGCCATCTAACTCGACTGTTTTCTAAACCCTGCTACGAGGGGTTCGACGGTGAGTTAGCTGTGGCGGACGAGTGTGATCCAGATCTGTGCCGTAAGACCAGTTCTGCAAGTAGCACTATCGAAGGTGAGTTTATCTGGACATGGCATGTATTTGACCTGTGCGCAGATAGTGTTCAACACTTACCTTACGAAGAACGTTACGCTATGTTAAAGGCGTATGTAGGATCGGAGCAGTTGGAAGGTCGCTTAATGGACCTGAAAGTTGTACCGATGGTGAAGGTCAACAATATGAACGAGCTTCTTGAACAGGAGGCTGTCTGGATTGAGATGGGATACGAGGGTGTTATCACTCGTAAGCCCGGTAAACCGTGTAAACGAGGCCGCGCCACTTCGCGCGAAGGCGGATACGGTCGTATCAAGCGCTTCAGTGACGGGGAAGGTGTTATCACCCGCATCAATGAAGGTATGTCCAACCAGAACGAAGCTCAGATCAACGAACTTGGACAAACATTCCGCACTACTCACCAGGACAACATGGTGCCAAACGGAATGATCGGGTCATTTGTGGTTACACTTCTGACCGTACCCGAAAACCTACCTGACCACATTAAGTTGAAGGTCGGCGATGAAATGACGGTTGGCGCGGGTAAACTTACCCACGAAGAACGTCTGTATTACTTCCAGCATCCTGAAGAATTTCTTGGAAAAATTTCTAAGTTTAAATTCTTCTTGCATGGAATGAAAGACAAGTTGCGCATCCCTACGCACCAGTCTTTCCGTGACCAAACGGATATGAGCTAGTTGACCGTTTACATCCGTTAACCCCGAGGGGTAACATGCACCCCTCACCACCTAAGAGGTTCCAAATGGAATTTACTACAACGTCACAAGCGGTACTGGATACAGGTGTTAAACTCCTGGTATACAGCGAAGCGGGTTACGGTAAAACGATGCTGACAGCTACCCTGCCGCGTCCGTTACTGCTGTCTGCTGAGTCAGGTCTGCTGTCCCTTACTCGTTCAAACATCGAGCGTGTGTACGGTGCAGGTCGTGCGGATATCTGCTACGATATTCCAACGATCAAGATCGGTAGCTTTGAGGATATTGAGCAGGCGTACATGTTCATCACGAACCCTGCCAATAACTGCAAAGAACAGTTCGATTCTATTGCGCTGGACTCCTTAACGGAGATTGCGGAGCAGTGTTTGAACCGTGCCAAACGATCAGTGAAAGACCCGCGCCAAGCATATGGCGAGCTGATTGAGAAAATGCAAACCCTAATTCGTTCGTTCCGCGACATCCCAGGATTTAACGTTTACATGTCCTCTAAGATGTCGCGTAACAAAGACGAAGTAACTGGCATTACTGCATATGGCCCGTCCATGCCGGGTGCCAAGTTAGGTCCGGAACTGCCGTACTTCTTTGATGAAGTTTTCAAACTAGCTATCGGTAAAGACCAGCAACAGCAGGATTTCCGTTACCTGTTGACACAGCCTGACATGCAGAACACCGCTAAAGATCGTTCTGGTATGCTTCAGCAAATGGAATATCCGCATTTGGGTATGGTAATCAATAAGATTAAAGGTATCGCACAATGAGCATGATTTTAGCAATGGCCGGCATCGGTATGCAGTTCAACGCAGGTGATCACAAAGAGCGTCAGATCGACACAGTTCCGGATGGTTGGTATCCGGTGCAGATCGTTAACTCTGAAATCAAACCGACCAAAACCCCAGGCGGCGCACGACTGAACCTTCAGTTCAAAGTGTTGCAGGGTGATTTCGCTGGTCGTGTGATCTTTGGCGGTTATAACGTGCAGAACGCAAACCCTGTCGCGGTATCCATCGCGATGGAAGAGCTGGCGGAACTGTCCCGCGCTGTTAAAGTGCCGGTCTGGAACGATACCGAGCAGCTTCACGGTATTCCGTTCAACCTGAAAGTAAAAGTCGTTAAGCAGGAAGGCTACGACGATAAGGCTGAACCGAAGCAGTACAAAGCGATCGAAGACATGGTCGGTATTCGCTACGCTACCAAGGCGGACATTAAGCAGGGTGCAGCACCCGTCAGCGGTGCATTCGCTCAGCAGCCTACCCAGCAAGCTCAGCCCGGCTGGAGTCAGCCGCAGCAACAGCAGCAACCGCAGCAACCGCAGCAGACTCAACAGCAGCCGCAGGGGTGGGGCCAGCCGCAGCAGCAAACTCAGCAACCGATGCAACAGCCTCAGCAGGTGCAGCAGCCGGTACAGCAACCGCAGCAACCAGTTCAGGATCCTGGTAGCGTGAACTTTACCCAGGCAGCACAGACCCAGCCGTGGGGCACACCGGGCCAGCAGCCGCAACAGCAGCCGCAACAGCAACAGCCGGTACAGCAGCAAGCGCAGCCGCAGCAAACGGCCCAGCAGCCGGTACAGGCACAGCAGCCGGTACAGGCACAGCAGCCGGTGCAACAGCAGCAGCCGCTGGAAGGTGAGCATATTCCGGCACAGCCGCAAACGCAACAGCCGACCTGGGCACAGACGCAAGTCCAGCCGGGTTCCGAACAGCCTGTACAGCAGCACACCCAGCAGCAACAGCCTGTCCAGGAACAACCGGATGACATCCAGCAGGCAGCGCAGTCCCAGACTCCGCCTTGGAAAATGCAGGCGCAGGAATAATAAAACTGGTGTATAATTCTACAGCGCCTCAGGGCGCTGTATTTTTCTAAGCAGAGGATATCATGGGACATTTCTATCCAGCAGTTAAAACGATGGAGCTCTTTAATGAGTGTATCGAGCGGGATCAAGGCTCCGCCTACAGGGTGTGGCTGGGAAAGGTGTTGCCTCACATTGAGGATGCGTATCGCGCGGGCGATGGCGGCTTCCGAACCCATTTGGGCATCAGCCTTATTGGCGATGAGTGCGGTGCCAAGATTTTCTACGGCTGGCGTTGGGCAACTAAACCACACTTCAGCGGTCAGACCCTCCGCCTTTTTAACCGAGGTCACCTGGAGGAAGGGAGATTTGTCGCGCTGTTACTTACGGCAGGGTTACAAATCGTTCAGCAGGACGAAACTGGCGGACAATATCGCGTCTCTTATCTTAACGGACACTTTGGTTCGGCAATTGATGGCGTCATCATTGGTTGCCCGGATATGCCCCAGCCAGAAACACCAATCCTGACAGAAATGAAAACCCACAACGACGCTTCGTTCAAAAAACTGAAAGCTGACGGTGTGAAGGAATCTAAATGGGAGCACTACGTACAGCAGCAGGAATACATGCTGTATTACAAGCTCCCGGCATCGCTTTATATTGCGGTGAACAAAAACACGGATGAGATTTGGGCGGAAATTGTACCATTCGATCCTGAAGTGGCAGAGCGTTACAAAGACCGCGGGCACATCATTGCGCTGGCCGATGTACCACCACCGAAAATTTCCCGCGACAAAACATTCTGGAAATGTAAATGGTGCGATAAGCGTCCTGTGTGCCAGTTAGGCGAAATGCCGGAAGTGAACTGCCGTACCTGTAAACACAGCTACGCGCAGGAAGATGGAACATGGCGTTGTGGTCTAAAGGTTGCAGCCTCAGGCGGTTATATCACTGACGGTAGCGAAGGGACGTTGAGTAAAGAAGACCAGTTGGCTGCGTGCCCCTCTTACGTAGCTGCAGATTACTACGGGTGAGCACATGTTTAAACTCCGCGACTATCAACAGGAAGCAGTGGATTCAGTCATCCGCTACTTTATGAAGTATGGTAACAAGTCCGGGAACCCGCTTATCCAACTGCCAACGGGTACGGGTAAATCCCTCGTTATCGCAGGTCTGCTACAATTCATTCATACCAATTGGGGGAGTGTTCGCTCCATCGTTGTTACGCACGTTAAAGAACTTATCGAGCAGAACTATGATAAGTTCCACAAACTATGGCCTGAAGCACCTGCCGGTATTTATAGCGCAGGTATGAACCGCAAAGACAAGCACGCAATGATCACCTTCGCGGGCATCCAGTCTATCTGTAAGGCGGTGCAATATTTCACGGACGTTGATATTATTATTGTCGACGAATGTGACTTAATTAGCCCCAACCAGCAAACAAGCTATCAAAGATTCTTTGCGGAGATACGTAAGCATAATCCCGATATGAAAGTTATTGGGTTGACTGCTACGGGTTGGCGCTTGGGTTACGGTTCCATTGTCAAGGACGACGATGCGCCTAACGCGATGTTTGATAAGATCGTGTTTGATGCTTGTAATATGGAATGCTTCAACTGGTTCATTAAAGAAGGTTACTTACTTCCTGTAGTACCAAAAGCGACCAAGAAAGAATTGGATGTCAGCGGGGTACATAAGCGAGGAGGTGAGTTCATTGAAAGTGAGCTTCAGAAGGTCGTTAACAATCCTGAAGTAACCGAGTATTTAATTGACGATGCCATTGGTATTGCGCAGGAAGACAACCGTCAATCTTGGTTGGTCTTTGGATCCGGTGTAGATCACTGCAAAGACATTATCCGTGTGTTAAAAATGCGCGGTATTTCCTGCGCGATGGTTACAGGGGACACGCCGAAAGCCGAGCGTGATAAAACACTTGCAGACTTTAAATCTGGACGCATCACTGCCGTCGTTAACAACAACGTTCTTACAACTGGTTTTGACCATCCTGGCCTGGATCTTATCATCGTTCTTAGACCGTCTGAATCCTCACGGTTGTGGGTACAGATTCTTGGTCGTGGGACTCGCCCAGACTACGCTGATGGGTTTGACCTGTCTACTACTCTTGGTCGTTTGCAAGCTATAGCAGCGTCCCATAAACAGAATTGTCTGGTTCTAGATTACTCCGGTAATACCCGTCGCCTCGGCCCTATTAATGACCCTGTGATGCCCAAACGTCCAGGGCAGAAAGGTAAAGGCGAGGCACCTGTTAAGAAATGTCCTATTTGTAGCATGTGGAACCATGCGTCAGTCCGGTACTGTGGAGGGTTAGCACCTGTCAACACAGCGGGCATGACTTTCGGGGAAGTGAACGATCTTTTACTGCGCGGGTACTTTGTGCGCGGCAAAGATGGGATGGCAACTGCAAAAGACTTCTGCGGGCACGAATTTACGTTCGAGAAGAAACTAATGGCAGGTGCGAGCACCAAACAGATTATCAAGAACGATTTACCAGTGACCGAAGTCTTTAAGGTTAACTTGATAAGCTATTACGCGCACTACAACCGTGGCGACTCCAGTAAACCCGCATCCCTGCGCGTCGACTACCATGTTGACAATAACAACGGGCGGGCTATTAGCCAATACATCTGTATGTTCCACGATGGGTTCGCTGGTAACAAGGGTCGCCGCTGGTGGCGCGAACACTGCGACCAGCCTGTGCCGAGCAACATAGACGAAGCACTGGAGGTTGTATCCCAGCTTCGCATCCCGACGCATATTTATGTCGACATGGCTAAGAAGTTCCCTGAAGTGCTCAACGAGTGCTACGATGGCACAGCCTTTAAAACTCAAGCGGAGACGGATGAGCGCCCTGAAGTACAGATTATGAGTGCTAAAGGAGTTCTTAAAGCGGGCGGCACCTACACCAACAAATACGATGAGGACGAACCGCCTACCAGTTTGCAGTTCAACAGCAATACGCATATGCTAAACGGTAAAGGCGAACCAGTGCCTATGGACTTTGACGACGATATACCGTTCTGAGGTGACGTATGGCAAAACTTACATTTAGAAGCAATGACCACACTCCGGAGAAAGGTGAGTGGCGCACATTTCGGCAGTGGCGCGAACTCAACTTTGGAGTTCTGAAAGGTGAGAAAGCTCGTCGTTTCGTTCACGGTGTTGCTGTATTCCACGAGTCCCAAGTCTGCTATATGCCTCCCGGTGCGGACAGTTGTGATTTTGATCCTTATGACGAAATCCGTGCCGTTAAAGGCATGGGCGGTCCTGAATGGTGGAAAGACTAATGTATATTTTAATTGATGGCGATAACATGCGTGCGCTTGCCAAGCACCCCAACTGGCAACGACTTCATGACTACGGGATCCTAACCTGTAGTGAATGTTCAATCGTGCTGCCGCTGGACGAGGACTCGATTAAGAAAGAGTTCGATGCCGTGCAGCTTCAGCTCCTGTACATCAACACGACCGGCAACACGGACGGCGCGACGTATGCGCGTAATGTGGTCTGTCGTATCCTGGTGTACTATTTCAACAAAATGCAGGAGACACAAATTGGTGAGAATTCGGATTCACAAGCCAACTGGGCTATTGGCGAAGACAGGCAGGGTTCTTGCCTGTATAGTCCTACCGGTGATCGTCCTATTGTACACGATGGTGAAGCTCCTTACTTTAAGTCCTTACCAGATCACTCTGGAGAAGCTGCCATCGAAGCAGGAGCCCCCGTTACCGTAACACCGGGCACACAGCCGGCGTGGAGGCCCGGCAGGGACGCCAGTGCTACAACTGCACAGAGCAGTGGCGAACGCAGCACAGCGCCCCGGGCAAGCGGCACACGCGACGTTATCTTCGAGGTTGCGGACGCTATGTGGGAGGCAGCCGGTAAACCTACCGATAAAAGCGAAATCCTCAAGCTGCGTAAAGAGATGATGAACACTCTCGAAGCGCAGGGTGTGAAGCGTAATACATCCAGTAATACGCTTGGCGCCTGGCAAAAAGAAAGAATCGGTTAAAGACTTTATTAATAGTTGCGTATCAACGTTTGATTAGTTATGCTGCAACCACATTAAAGCAGTTCACCGATCCAAACACACAAACCGGAGTAAAGAATATGGCTGGTAAAGAAAAAACCAAAGAGCAGATCCAGGCGGAAGAAGCAGCTAAGAAAGCGGCTGAAAAAACTGAACAGCAGAAGAAAGCCGACGCCGAACGTCGCGCTAAAGAAGCTGCGGAGCAGAAAGAAAAAGACGCTATCACTGAAGCGACTGGCGGTTATAACACCATCACTTCCGCGAAAGCGAACGTTGACGCCGTTGTCGGTGCGCTGAACGAAACTTCCACCGTTGAAGACGTTAAATCCGCGCAGACTGCTATCGCCGATAACCTGAAGACTGCTAAAGAAGGTTTGAAGGTTGTTAAAGCTGCCGGCCGTAAGGCGAAAGAAAGCACCGCGCTGAAACAGGCTGTGACCGAATCTGAAGGCCTGGTGGCTCAGATCGAGCAGGCTGGTAAAGATCTGAAGTCCAAGCTGGACGCCGCCAAAACTGCACAGGCCGAACTGGATAAGAAAGCCCGTGAAGAGAAAAAGGCGAAAGAAAAAGCCGACCGCGAAGCGGAAGCTGAACGTAAGCGCCAGGAACGCGAAGCGAAAAAAGAACCCGAGCAGAACGGTATCCGTAAACCGTCCGTGGGCACCCTGTGCCGCGCTGCATGGGATCTGTTCGACGCCATCTCTACCACGATGGGTCAGACCGCTCCGATCTCCTACGTGCTGCCGGTAGCGCTGGAAAAAGGCCTGAACGAAGCCAACGTGAAAGCCGAATACGCTCGCTGGAAAAAATATCACGGTATCAGCGGTCGCGTCGCGGTTCCGGTTCCTGCTAACATTGCAGCAGCCGCAGCCAGCGTCAGTATCCCTGCACCGGCGGCAGCTGAAGGCCAGGACGCCAACCAGTCCGCAGAGTAATCTGTAACAACTCGGCAACTCAGAAGGGGTCTTACGACCCCTTTGTTATCTTCACCCCGAGGTTCTTATGTCCGCTATACTTCATCTTTCGTATCTCCAAGCGTTACGCATCATCCACAGAGAACCCACTATGAAACTAAATACTCAGGAACCTGAGAAAATTGATCGTGACCGTCATTTGGATGTTCACTCCATTTTCCACACGATCCAAGGCGAAGGCCCTTACTGTGGTCACCCTGCCGTGTTCATCCGTTTAGCTGGTTGTAACCTTCAGTGCCCTGGTTGTGATACAGAGTACACCAAAGGCCGCAGACGCATGATGCACCATCAAATCCTGGACGAGGTACGTGAGAAGCGCGGTACTGCTAAAACCAATTTGATTGTCATTACTGGCGGTGAACCTTTCCGCCAACCTGAAGTCGTCAACCTTATCAACTGGTTGATTGATATGAAAGGTTTTAAGGTGCAGATTGAAACGAACGGCACCATGCAAATCCCGTTGGAACTGCACCACCAGGCAACGGTCGTCTGTAGTCCAAAAGCGGCTAAAATCCATCCCAGCGTAGCAGCTCGCGCTAATGCGTTTAAATACGTGCTACAGGCCGGCAACATGCGCGAAGAAGACGGTTTACCGTTGCAGGCTCTTATGCACCGTGCCACACCACACATCGCCCGTCCACCGTCGCACTACAGCGGCCCTATTTACCTGCAACCTATGGACGAACAGGATGCGGTCGCTAACAAGCGCAACATCCAGGCGGTAGTTGCTTCCTGCCAGCTCCACGGGTATATTGTGCAATTGCAGGTTCACAAATACTTAGAGGTGGAATAATGTTCACACCAACCGAGAAAACAAGAATTGAAATTGTTTCGGAGTTGTTTAGTCAGCGGGAACGTCTTGCGTATTTTGTAGGAGCCATATGCGGTATCCACGCACGCAGTACAATGGACCAAGACATATCGATTAAACTGCTACTTCGGGTTCTTCAGGCTGGTTATACGGTTGATTTACTCTTACAGGATGGCACTGACATCCGTGACAGCAACGTCAACGATGCCCGAGTTAAACTCGTTTATAATGTGTCTGTCACACCTCCCGCTAATGGAGTTGTAAAATGGCAACCATATTCTTCAATAGGAGTTAAATAATGTGCTCAATCTTCGGATTTGTAACTAACGGGACTGTAGATAAAGACCGTCTATTCCTTATGGCGGACGATATGGTGCGCGGTGCTGTAAATCGCGGGCGCGACGGTATTGGTGCGCGAATTACACACCTGCCAACACCTTACGTGTCATATCAGTGCATGACAACGGAAAAAGCCGGGTCCTACCTGCACAACTGTACCATGCAGGACATCGTCCAGCACGCCACGCTTCACCGCTGCCCTGTAACCCTTATCGGTAATGCACGTGCTGAACCGACTACCGAATGGGTGAAAGAAAAGGACGATTATGATCAGCAACCGTATGCGCTCGGTCCGTGGGCTATCGTTCACAACGGCACTATCGCAAATGATAAAGAAGTGCGTTCGCACACTCTACCGAGCCCCCACCCAAGTAAAATCGATAGTGCCGCGATCGTTGAACTGCTGTGCGAGCTAACTCCAGAACCGGAAGAACCGTTGCTCCACCATCAGATCTATGACATTTTCGTGGAAGCTATTTCGCGCCTGAAAGGGAGTTACGCAATCCTGGCGACGCACGAAGACGCACCTGGATTTATTTTCACTGCGTGCAACTACCGCCCGATCTGGATTGGAAAGAACGATACTGGTGTGTGGTTAGCGAGCGAAGCATCCATGTTGCCGCATAACTGCGTGCCTCAGATGCAGGAACCGTATACCTGTAACATGGTGTGCGGGCACTCCACAAATCTGGACCGAAGGAGCTTTTTTCTAGACGAGAAGAAAACTCCGCGGGCGCTGGTCGTTGCTAGCGGTGGGCTGGATAGTACCGTTGCAGCTACCGTCGTGCAGAACCAGGGCATGGATGTAACTCTTATTAACTTCCAATATGGCTGCCGTGCCGAAGAGCACGAACTGAAAGCCATTAAAGAAATTGCGGACGCGATGGAGGTGCCCCTTGTCCTTTTCCCGATTCCCATTTACGACCCATCAGATAGTCCCTTATTTGACCACACTGCGACCATTGCAGGCGGAGAAGCGGGCGCGGAATTCGCTCATGAGTGGGTTCCTGCTCGTAATCTGGTTATGCTGTCTGTCGCCACTGCCTACGCAGAAGCGAAAGGGTTTGATTACATCGTGCTGGGTAATAACCTGGAAGAAGCGGGCGCCTACCCCGATAACGAACCCGAGTTCATTAACCGCTTTAATGCGTTATTACCGTTCGCTGTAGGCGACGGTAAGCGCGTGCGGGTGCTCATGCCCGTGGGTAACTTAATGAAGCACGAGATCGTGGCCCTGGGGCTCGAGCAAGGAGCACCGTTGGCCCATACGTGGAGCTGCTACAAGAACGGTGACCTGCATTGCGGTACTTGCGGCCCTTGCATGATGCGACGGACTGCGTTTAGTATTAATAACGCGCCAGAGGTAATTACCTATCTGGATGAACAGTAACTAACAATCGGACAAGGAAGTCCAGGAGCTTCACCATGAAGATGAATTTCCGTGAAATGATGTATGCCAACATGCAACGGGAGGCCTATGAAATGCTGCCACACGACGAACGTGCCGCTTTTATCAAGTCTCAGAACCCCATGTTGAAACAGAGTGTCTGCGTAACTAAGCAGATGAAACAGCGCTATGGCGCGTTCTACTGGTCTTACAAGCTCGACAATGGCTGGCGTTGCTTTGCATCGCGCAGTAAGGAAGAGTGCGTCCGTAAGTACCGCGAATTTATGGAGAAGGCAAATGCGTGACAAACGTTTTGAACACCGTTACATGACGTTAAAATTAACGGATGTTAAAAAGTATCTCACTCGCGATCAGCAAGAGCAACTTGAAGACCTTTCAAACGCGATTGCCGACGGCCGAAAAGTGGACGGGAAACAGCAGGTTGAGGGTATCTTCATTGAACGTGACTGGCCCGAGTACCAATCAGCCTCCGCAACGTTGTATAACCGCATCAGTGGGAAAGACATTTATAAAGGTCATCCCAACCTTGCGGATATGGTGTCAACGCACGTGGATTCGTTGATCAATATCCTGGAGCGTGTCAAAGCAGAAGATACTGAAGACGATACCGGATACATTGATCATGAAATCGGTGCTCTGCGGGACATTCAAAACGCAATTCGACAGGAGTTAAACTAATGCCTTATGAAGTAATCCGTTCGCATGAAATTTGCGCAGGCCACCGTGTAGTTGGCCATGAAAGTAAGTGCCGACACCTACATGGGCACAACTACGTCTTCCACTTCCATGTTGCACCGAAAGGAAGAACTGATGTCAGAGCCTTTACTCCCACAGGCATTCGCGAAAAAGGCGGCTTAGATACTGTAGGCCGTGTAATTGATTTCAGTGTGGTTAAGTCCACTCTCTGCGAGTGGCTTGAAAACAATTGGGATCATCGTTTCCTGCATTGGGAAAAAGATGAATTGATTCGTGGGGTTGTCGGCTTAGTTGAAAATGATAACCGTGACGGGTTTGTACCACGCGATCAGGTTGACCATTTTTACAACTCATTCGTTGAGTTACCGTTCAACCCAACTGCTGAAAACCTGGCCGCGTATATGGTCGAAGTTATCGGCCCGCGCCTGCTGGACGATCACGGTGTAGAGCTTGTAAAATGCACCATTGAAGAAACCTCCAAATGCCACGTAGGATATACTAAATGAGCGAAGTATTGAAGGACATCCAAAGCCAGGTTCAAATGGCAAATGCGGTTCGTGACCTGTTACAGGTGATTGAACCTGGCAATGACATGCGCCCTGGGCTTGAGGAAACTCCACAACGTGTGGCCAAAGCCATGCGCCACTGGTTCGGCGGGTATGCAGTTGACATCCCGTCACTGTTTAAGGTGTTCGAAGATGGAGCGGAAGGTGCTGACCAGATGGTGGCGGTATGCCGCATTCCTTTCTATAGTAAATGCGAGCATCATATGGCTGACATTTTCGGTCATGCGACCGTTGCTTACATTCCGCGTGGGCGCATTGTGGGGCTCAGTAAACTCAACCGTGTCGTGGATGCTTTTGCTCGGCGTCTGCAAGTACAGGAGCGGCTGACTAACAACATCGCTGATGCTATTCAGACGCACCTGGATCCTATCGGTGTAGGCGTGTATATTACAGCCCGCCATATGTGTATGGAGTCTCGCGGTGTATGCCAGCACGGTCACCACACTGTAACGACTGCGCTGCGCGGTGCAATCAAGGACGAGCCGCAGACCCGAGCAGAGTTCCTGGCACTGTGCCATAAGGTATAATATGAAATACGTTGTGGAGTACACGACCGTTAACCCTGCGTACCGTTGCGGAAAGGTCACGTGGATTGCAGTGTGGAGCCTTGTCGCTCTGTCACTGTGCTTCATATAGCAATCAAATAACACAACGTACTATAATAAGCGCCTACGGGCGCTTATTTTGTTTGGAGCGAAAAGTGTACAAAGCCGAATGTGATTATACCTTCCAAATTTATATGGCCGCTGTTTACACGAACAGTTATAAGCCTGGGATGAACCGTTATGTCAAACTTACCGAGCATGAACAAAATCTCGTGCGCAATATCCCAAACATTCTCGAATCCTGGCACTATGTTGGGCAACAATCCTATGTCGATGCAATGCGAGCGGACAACGCAAGAATATTTCTCGACTCCGGAGCATTCTCTGCTTTCACCCTCGGAGTCACCCTTTCCGTTAAAGAATACTGCGCCTATATCGAGCGGAACAGAGACATTATTCGGGTCGAAGACGGAAATGTTATGGCCTCAGTGCTCGATGGAATCGGAGACCCCTTACAAACTTGGCGCAACCAACAGGAAATGGAGCTGCGAGGAGTTAGACCCCTACCATGCTTTCACGCCAATGAGCCCTTTGAGTACCTCGATCATTACGTCGCCAACTACGATTATATCACTCTTGGAGGACTGGTTGGGGCAAGCACCCAGCAACTCCAAGTCTGGTTGGATAGAGTGTGGGATAAACATCTGGTGGACGGAAGCGGGCGCGCTAAAATCAAAGTCCATGGATTTGGGATTACTTCCCGCCCACTTATGGAACGATATCCGTGGTATTCATGCGACTCATCCTCTTGGATTCAGTCAGCCGCTTTCGGCGCTATTGAGACACCTAAGTGGGGACCAATGCAGGTCTCTGAAAAATCTCCTTCAAGACACGCCCAAGGGCAGCACATTTGTAATCTTTCAGAAACAGAACAAAACAACGTTCTGCGATATTTAGAAGCGAACGGTTTTACCTATGACCGCCTGTCGACCGTATACGAAAGCCGCGCAGCGTTTAATCTGTGGGCCTACGGTGTGGTCAACGCTATGATACTCGCTAACCACAATGGTCGGTTCAACGAGCGTCTCCACGATTTGTTTGATTGAGGTAAATATGAGCCCGACGGAATTCGCCTTAGACGACGTATTACGTAATGTGTTAGAACGTGCGGAAAATTTATCACAGGAAGAATACAACTCCCGCCTTGCACAGGTGTGCACGCCTCGAGTTTTAATTTCTTTGTTAGCAGAGCTCAATCTTAAAGATAAACGTATCTCCGAGCTGAGAGGGTGGAACGTTGGTCTGGCACAGGAGTCCTTTGAACGTGAACAACGTATTCTTGAACTTCAATCACGGACCATGAGAGTTAAGTCCCCACCTGTTCCCAACCAATGGGAAACACTAAATCTGGGCCTTGAACCATCGGATGGGTACGGTATGCAAAAGGGTGCGGAATATATGCGCGACGAAATTATAAAGGTGCTTGCCGCCCATGGTATCGTGATGGAACAGGGGGATTAATGGACTTACTTGGCGCATTACGTTTTGTTCAGGGTTCAGTCGCCCGTAAAGAGCTCCAGGAGGGGCTCACACACTTCCGTATCGAGAATGGATACGTGCGCGGATTTAACGGTACGATTGCACTCTGCGCACCTATCGGTCTCCAGATTGACTGTACACCGAAAGCAGAACCGATGCTTAAAGCTATCGCGGCATGTGATGACGCTGTACAGATGACCATGCTGGCCAACGGAAAATTGAACATTAAGTCTGGCGGGTTTAAAGTGAGCGTGGACACCTTAACAGGGCCTACTGTACACGTAGAACCTGAAGGCGAAACTTACCCAATTAACGGCGAAGCGTTCATCGGCGGTTTAGAGCGCGTACAGCCGTTTATAAGCGACGATGCGTCCCGCCCATGGTCCTGCGGCGTACTGGTAAAAGCGGGCAGCATGTACGCAACCAACAACGCTAGTATCGTGCAATACTGGTTCGGTGCTGTGTTCCCTGTGGACTGCGTTGTTCCCCGTATGGCAATCAAAGAGCTTCTGCGCATTAAAAAGGCGCCTACGCATATCAGCGCGGCGAAAAACAGCATGACGTTCCATTATGCGGACGGCTGTTGGTTGCGTACCCAGCTCTTAGCTCTGGAGTGGCCTAACATTGATTCGATCATTGAACGCACGGAAAAGGGTCAGTCGCTGTACCCCATTGACGGCGAACTATTTAATTGTCTCGAAAAGATCAAGCCATTTGCGGACAAGATGGGTAAGGTGTACATCGAGAACGCACTGGCGCGAACCCACTTTATTGAGTTGGATGGTGCTTCTGCTATGTTTAAAGAGTATCAGACGGTCGGGGTTTACAATATAGACCTTTTGTTGCAGCTTAAAGGTATTGCAACAGAGTGGGATGCATCACGGTATAATGTGATGGACGACCGAAATATGAACACCCCGATTATTTTCTATGGCGAAAATATGCGAGGGGTTATAGCGGGGTTCAAGTTATGAATACAGATCTTATTAAGGCACTGAAGGCCGCGGATTGGTCTGGTGTAAGTATTGGCAATAAAGCGCTTATCTGGTCCGCAATCATTAACTTAGAAGAAAGTGATAAGGACGGTAACTACCGCGCACGCGCTACTAAAGCAGAGCAAGAGAACGCGGAACTGCGTAAGCGTCTGGAAAAACCGAAGTATGCAGGTCTCCAGAGGACTGTTACGGAAATGCTCAAGCTCCCTATTGATGCACCAGTTAACGAAATTGCGCAAGTCCTCAAATATCTTCGTAACAATAAAGAATTGTACGAAGCAGGTCGTGAAGCTCGTGAGCTCACTGGTAAGGAGCGCCAGGAGATCCTTGACACTGGCGTGGCAGCGGGTAAGCAAATCGTGATTGACAAACTATTGAGCTTGCAACAGAAAGGTGAACTATGAGTAAATGTTGCTTCTACTGCGGGCGTGAACTTGGGCTCCTGGAAGCGCATTGGAATGTAATGGCGCAAGAGCACAAACGCCATCCGCGCTATAAAGTGGGCCCAGCTTGTGATGACTGTGTGGAATTAAGGAACCGACCTATATTCTACCGTTTGTGGAAAGGCGAATACCCTCCAGGAGCTAAGAAATGAGCAAAGACCTTAGAATTGGTGAAGCTGCTGAGTTTCGTATGTATGCGCGTCAGCTGCGTATATTTCGTGCCGAGCAACCTGTTGAAGAACTTCATAAAGCTCTGGATTTTCTGAAAGAGACGCATGACTTCTTTGACGAACGTTACATTGAACTTTTTAAAATGTGCTGCGACCTTGACTTCGTTGAAGCGTTGGGGTCAGCAGGTGTCAGTTATTGTCATGATCGAGACAACACATGAGAAAAGACGCCATTGGTTTCTTTTGGGAAGACCTGCCACCGGCAGCTAAACAGAAGAAAGAAAAGGTTAAGAAAACGCCTGTCAAGAAAGTCTGGGAACGTCCGGACTACTTGCCGGGTCTTGAAGCCGCTATGCGTTTTGCAGCCAACGACCCTTGCATGACGGATGGTGAGCTCATTGAGATGTACCTCGCTCAGGAAACGTTCATATACGATATCGAAATCTATAAGAACTATTTCATTGCGGCGTTTAAAGGTGTTAAGTTCGGTAAAGTGATCTATTTTGAGATGTTCGCAGGTGGCTCTATTGACATCGACAAATATAGGTGGATGCTTACTAACTTCCGCACCGTAGGGTTCAACTCCAGAAACTTCGATAACACGTTAAGTTATTTGGTCTGCGCGGGTCTCGGATGCGACAAGCTCAAAGAAGCGGCTGACCGTATCATCGTTGAGGAGTGGGCACCGTGGGACGTGCTTACCAGTATGGGCGTGAAGAAGTTTTGGCATGACCACATTGATATTCAGGAGGTGGCGCCTGGTGTGCGTACATCCCTGAAACTCTATGGTGGCCGTATGCACATGAAGAAGCTCCAGGATTTACCGTTCCCACCCCACTGGGCGCTATCCTACGAGCAGGCGGCGATCGTACGCTTCTACTGTATTAACGACCTCGATACAACAATTCAACTATTCATGGCGCTGGACGAGCAGATACATCTTCGCGAAGTTATGTCCATGGAATACGGAATAGACCTCCGTTCCAAGTCCGATGCACAAATAGCTGAGGCGGTTATTAAGCACGAGATGAAGGAAATGCTGGGGTACATGCCCCAGAAAGGTTATGTCGAAGTAGGTCGCTCGTTCCGCTACCAACCGCCCACATGGTTGCAGTTTAAAACACCTCTCATGCAGTCAGTCTATGACGTTGTGCGTAACAGTGTGTTTAAGGTTGCTGAAGATGGTAAGATCAAGCAGCCCGCCACAATGAACACGCTCAAGTTCACAATGAACAAGACGACCTATAATATGGGGATCGGTGGGCTGCACTCCTGTGAAGAGCTGTTGCAGGTCGTACCAGCTAACGACGAGGAGATGTGGGACGCGGACGTAACATCCTACTATCCGATCTGTATCATCAACCAGCAACTGTATCCTGAGCATCTTGGACCTCGCTTCATTGACATCTTTGTTAGGATCGTTCAACGACGTATCGAAGCTAAGATGGCGCACGATGACAAGACAGCCCAAACACTCAAGATCGTTGTCAACGGCTCCTATGGTAAATTTGGTTCACCTTATTCCATCCTGTACGCACCTAACCTGATTATCCAGACGACACTTACAGGTCAGCTGGCCCTGCTTATGCTCATTGAGACCTTTGAACTGAACGGGATTGAAGTTGTGAGCGCGAACACCGATGGCATTGTGGTTAAGCCAAACAAAGCCAAGTCCCAGCGTGCTAAAGAAATCATTAAGGAGTGGGAACAGCTTACCGGCTTCGAAATGGAACTCAACCAGTACCTTCGTCTTAACTCAGCGAACGTTAACAACTATGTCGCTATTAAAGCGGATGGTAAAGCCAAGCGTAAAGGCTGGTTCGGTGAAACAGGTCTTAGCAAGAACGCAGAAGGTGAAATCATTATGGACGCGATTGTTGCGCAGCTACGTGATGGGACGCCTATTGCTAAAACGATCACCGAATGTAAAGATATTCGCAAGTTCGTTTGTATTAAAACCGTTGCAGGTGGGGCCGCACAAGGGGAAACACCGCTCGGGAAGGTTGTGCGCTGGTACTATAGTTCTGAGCCGCAACCAGAGATCCAGATCGTCAAGACTGGAGGTCGCGTAGGTAAGACAATGGGCGGTAAACCTATGATGGAACTGGAGGACCAGCTACCTAACGATATAGCGTACGACGTTTACATAGAGAAAGCCGAAAAATTGCTCGAAAAACTCGCATACGCTGCCTAGTAACCCGCGAGCCAATGCAAAGGTATTGGCTCGCTATTTAAACCCCGCAAAACGCCGCATATTGCCCCGCCTTATTTAGTTGCTTTCAGACTTATTTCAGTATATTGTTAGTTCGTACCAAAGAGGAGAACTAACATGGCTATGTTTATGTTAAAACAAGCATCCGATTGGCAAAGGAAAGAACCAATTGAAATAAATACGATGGAGGAGCTTCTTGCGTTCGTTGAGGAACATGGTGACATTGTTATCTATAGTAAACGAGCCGACGAAGAGTATCAGACCCTAACTATCTACGACACGTATCTGGAGTGACCACATGTTATATCTCGGTATGAACAAAGATCGGCACAACGAAGGGTTTCCCAATGTAGAAGGCCCGTTCATGCAGTGGATTGAGTTATACGGTTTCCCTATTCCCGTGGAAGAGTGGGCAAAGTATGCAGCCATCGATTCCGACGGTAAAGTGTACATCTTCGAAACTGAGCCGCTTGATCTTAACACTAAGAAGTTTAAAGAGTGGATGGTTGTAGCTGGTGGGCGTGTACGTTGCGCGGGTGAGGTCGATCTGGAAGGGTACAACTGGCGGGAAACGCTGGTTGAGTTGAAATGTGAAAAGACATACGCAGCAGGTTTAATGCAAGTTATCTAAGAGGAAATGTACATGTGGAATCTACTTAATAAAATGCCCGCCTATCGAGCTCGCCGTTGGGCACTTGTCTACTTTAATTGTGCTGTATGGATTGCAGTGGGCGGAGCAGTATGGCTCGCATAAAGAAAAGCCCGGCGAACCGGGCTTTTTATTTAAGCAAATGTGGAAGGATTGGTTGGCAAAGTATCTCCGTAATATTTGCCGCCGCTGGAGAAGTTCAAGTTATAGATCGAAGTTTCCGAAGCTAGTAACTCGTCATACGTCATACCGGACGCGTTGATGTCAACGAAGTGCATCCGGTACAGCACCCATGAACGGCAGGTGTTATTCACCAAAGATCCGAAACCGGATGCCGCACCCCACACAGGCAAATCCTGATAGTAGATGGACGCTGTGAAATCCGTACCTGCTTTATCCGATTGCAGACCGATAACCGCCGGTGTTGCTTGAACGGTGTTAGGCAAGCGGAAGACGATCAAGCGGTTCGATGACGGTGAAGTTTGAGAGGCGATCAGGGCTTCTGTAACAGCGGATGCGTTAGCCCCGGCGCCTGCTTTTGTCACTCGGTAATGCGCGAAGATAGCGAACTTATGGTCGTTTTGGTGAAGAGCGACATGATCCATAATACCGGGCGCTTGAAATCTGCCGCGATGCCCTGCCACCTGATTTACTTGTGACAGAATCCCATGGATACCGCCCTTAGGCGTTCTTTCGAACTTGGCCTCTGGCGTCGACCCGGTCAGGGTTAGGGTGTTGCTCCACGTAAACGCAAGATCGGACGCCGTTTTACCCGTCAGTGCGGAAGCCTCCTCCGCTGCCAGATTGGCTATACCCGTTACCACCGAAGAAAAGTCCATGGTGGGGAGCTCCGACGCTTCCAGCAACGCTAGGGATCCGTCGGTCAATCCAGGGTACGAACGAATTTTCGGTAAACGAGGGTCTACGAACTTCGCCCCATACAAATCATCTATTTTTCCCATCATATCACCTGTAGAAGTGTTTAGTTTTAAGAATGACCGATACACCGTCCCGAGCTGGGACTGCGGTATAGCCTGCGCCTAAGTCGAACCCAGCTCCACCCTTCGACAGTGCAGATCCGCCTGCGATACTAAGGTGTGTCCTGTCTATAGAGTTTTCAGTCCAAGTACCAGCTGAGTTGTAGATAATGTTACCGACGTTCGAAGTATCTGTGCGAATATAATAATCGCCATTGACACCTCCAGTAGGCAAGGATGCGCCAGTCCATGTACCTTTATAGGTGAGCTGATTTGTGGTCAAGCCCCCTAAAGTGCTACCGTTAAAGAACGACCAGGGCAGTATACCATACTTCGCAGCGACCTGTTTCTCTGTCATGCCCGGGAATGTTGGGTCGATGGCATCCGTTGCTGCAGACAGAAGGATTTCGTAGCAGATTGCATAGCGCCCAGGCATCATACGCTTATACCAGTCCGAGAACTCGTACAGAGCTCCCGTCTTAGCGAACTGGTCTTCATGCTGCTGCACCACAATACGGGTTCCGTTCCATGTCATAATTCGCTGGCCGACAATGGAGAGGAACAGCACTTTGATGTCTCGAGCGCCAGCAAGCTGTGCCATAGTCATTGAAACTTCGCGGCACTGTGCAGCATTGATATCCGTGGTGGGCTGGTTGTTCTGACCATGCCAACATACTATCGTCTGGGCCTTGTAGTTGTCACCCCAAGAAAGAATCTCCTTCTTGTACATACCCAACACCTGCTCGGACGTAGAACCACCGTAAGAGCGCACCTCCCCTGTCACACCTGAGTCGGTGATTATCTGGCTGCCAGTATTGCCCTGACCGAACATGGAATCGCTGATGAGCAGTTGTTTCTTACCGAGGACTTCTTGAATTTGGGTCATGACCTGACCTTTCATTCTTACCCCAACTTGAACATCGTTTTTATCGCTTCGACGAACTTCCCATTCGTCTGAATTGCAATGGCAGCGAAGGGAAATAGAACCACCCGCTGCAACGTCATAAACGTTGGAGTCATTGGGTATACGAATCCATGCGGAACCGTTATACCAGCTATAGTCCCCAATGGCATACGTGTCAGAACCAATCGACCCTGTAGCTGTTGCTTGGTAAACACCATTAGTAAGAGGAGCACCGGGCAAGGACGCTGGGGTAAATTCACCCGCATAGAATAAACGATCCGAGGCGGAATCGATGTTAGCCCAAATAGGGGTCAATCTAGCACCGCCGGCTGTCTGGTTAGTCAAAAAGAGTAATTTGTCCCCGACTTTAAGCTGCATACCATCAAACCAGCCCGCTTCCGTGACCACATAGTACATGTCCGGCGCACGCTGCGCACCGCGTCCCGGAGACGGTTGAATCGCCCAGGCGCTGCCATCATACACCAAATGGTCACCCAAATAGATGTCCTGCCCGTTCCAGGCGCCAGGCGTCGTTTCAGATACGTTGCCATTGGCGTTATACACCTCATAGGTGTAGTAATCGCCCGCAGAGAATGTCCCGCTAGGCGTACTCACCGGAGTTGTGGTGAATCGGCCTTTCTTAACTTTGGATTGCAACGCACCTGGACTGAACGACCCGACATTCGCTTTGCCGGTAAACTGTAGGCCTGCTGTGCGGCGGAACTGCAAAGCAACACCAGAAGTATTAATACCAGACAGCGAGCGGCAAATATGGGAAGGGAACGGCGCCCAACCGCTGCCCGCCTTACGAACGGTGCGGACGGATACTTCGGCCATAGCTGCTCGTAAGGGTTCAGGTCTTGCGTCAACCACATCGGATTCTTGAGGGACGAATTGCTGCTTAACAGCGTCTGTCAAGTTATCCATAGTAATGACGTTTTTACCAATCGCAAGAAGAGGAATGGTAACAGTACCGTCAACGGATACTAGCAAACAGTTTCTTTTAGAAACAGGGTCGCGCAGGGCATAGACAAAGCCTGAATTCGCATCGAGGTTGACAGGAAGAATCTGAGTTAAGTTTGAATCCAAAGAGCTTGAAGTAACCGACCCATCAGGTAACTGAAGGAGCGGCATAAAGATTTTACCTTCAAGGTCTACTAACATCGCGCAGCGTTTGCTAACAGGGTCGCGCATTAAATACGAATAACCTGTAGCAGGGTCAAGTTTGATCCCGATAAGGCCTTCATTTTTCAATGTCGCTAAAACGCTGTCTATATAGTTCTGCGACGGCATTTTCTTTCCAGTGGCCGCAAGCGTACCTGAGTTGTTCACATACTCGTCCGCTAAGCTGTTAATATCCGCGCTTCGAATATAACAATGGGCACCATTGGGTATTGTCCCGTTCGTGACATCCGCTTGAGCTGCCGCTAAAGTTTCATACTGCTTGCCCAGCGGAGCGAGAAGTTTAAGGGCTTCATCCACAGCTACTTCCGCCGCATCCTGAGCAGACGCTGCTGCCGCTTGGGCATCAATTAATGCCTGAAGAACTTTTGCAAGCACCATCGGCTGCATTGTGTTAGGGATGACCAGGATATTGTCAAGCGAGGTATCCGGAGTATCCGCTAAGATGTTAATATGCCCGATATACTGATAACCCAACTCGCCGAACCAGATATAGAGAACGTAAGATCCAATCTCCATATCGAAGGAGTAAGCGCCTTGGGCATCGGTCTTGTAATAAGCAGTGGCGCCGATAATAGGCACGCTAGTAACCGCCGCCACTGCTTTCATTTGGGTATTAGCTAAAGGTTTTCCAAAACCATCAACCAATTTTCCTGATATTTTCGTAGTCATTTCAGTTCCTTAAACTGGAATAATCGGAGTTCTTCCCTTTTTATAAAGGGCAACCCAAGGCACTTCTCTTATCACTCGACCGACTAACTCCTTAGCACCGCTACCAGTATCTTCCTTAACAGTCTGTAAAGCATAAGGGGTATAAAAAGAAGCCTGAGCTGTTCTGTTTTCACCCACAATACAAATCAACTGGCAAGGAGTATCACGATCCGTTGTAGGGATAGTCACACCGTTCAATTGCACAACCGCAGGGGAATTAGCCCCACCGTTTCCTGTATCGATGTATGCAACTTGTGAGTCTGGATATCCTGGAGCCCTTACTACAATTGTGAAGTATTGACGGACTGCTGAATCTAATGTCAAATACAGGTTAGTATCCAGAACTCTGTCGAACTCTTCTCCGGGTATTGACCAAACCACATGTTCACCGGCACTTGACGCCCAAGGGAAGCCGCTCCCGAAGTCGTCCGACACATTAACATATGGTATGCCGCCTGACATCTTATTGTAAACGTCACCGACAATATTATTCGCGTAAATTGTCCCTTTAAAATAACCATTATTTGCGTAAATGTCACCATAATACTTTGAGTCTATGGCAAGAACGAACTGTAGTGTTGAGACGTTACTCAGAATTCCAGCCTTGGCGGAGTTACGCAAATACGCAGTATAGGTCACACCTCGATCTAATCCGTTAACCTGAATCTTAGTTTCAGTCGATTGTTGGCTAACAATTGTCTTACCATTACCCTGAATAATGATCTGCGTAAAATCAACAGTGGTAGGGTTAACCCATGACAACTCACCTTGATAGTTGACTTCAGCGTTCGATGCGACAGGGATAAATTGGATGTTCGTAGGTGCTGGTACGTTAGGCCCTGGTAAGTTTGTCAGGTCGGGTCTGTCAATGGGTTTACCAACAGCGTCACCCCAAACGTCAGCGTTCTCTTGACGGACAGTAATCTTAATCCCTGTACCGTTAGGATTCAACGCCCATTTAGTGACGCGGAATTCCTGCATGGAAATACCAAGCTGTGGTATATTGATTTTAACATACCGACCCGGACGATAAGGGTAGCCCGCAAAGTTTAGCGGTATATCCATGGTGCGCCCTAGGCGCTTCCTGTTTATCGTTATCTGGGCCAGGCGCTGGGATTGAAACTCCGAAGTAACAAAACGGTATTTCTGATCCGTTGTGAACTCAGCGCCGTCTTCAATGATATAGGCATCAACTTTTACAGCAGGGTAATCTACCTCAGTGTAACCTTGCTCGGGGTCGATGAAAGTACCTTGCACGATATTAATGCGCTCGCTCCATGACGTTTCAGGAACGATCTTTATATCTCCAACAATCTGACTTTCGTCCAGTACCATAGTAGCCGGACCGTAATACGCACCAACTAATAATCCGTGCTTGCCACCAATGTAAGTCGGCTCACCTGCGCAGCACAAATGAAGGTCATCCAACGTTGACGAAACAGCTTCCGACGCATCGAAGACCCCATTGATGGTATAACGAGGTTCCGAATAGGAGTTGCCGTTAATGGTCTCATCGCAAAGGTTAGCCGCTTCGATAAATTCGTCCATGAGCAATTCTGAATCTGGTACTTTCAGATAATCGCGATAGTAATCCAGAATACACAAAGCAGCGTTATTGGAATATTGGGTCAGGCCAGATCGAGGGTCATAAAGTTTCTTACCTTCAACAAGGAAAGTAATATTCGGCAAACCAGAAGGGAATTTCTCCTGATTGAATTTAAGAGATAGACGCACCCAGCAAATGCCCTGGCCAATCATGTCGGGCTTCCACGATGGCGCTCGAGAAAGCATGTCGGACACATCGGTCGAGTTATTGTGGACCTGATACTGGGCATACTCCCCGTAGGTGCTAATGTCGTCGTCGCCTAAATAAACGGCTAATATGGCATTCACTTCATGCGCACAAACAGCAATAGCAATATGGAGCCACTCTTTATCTTCCTGATCGCCAGCCTGTTCTTCCGCAAAGAACATCACGCCAGACATTTTAGTCTTACCGTAAATATAGTTCTTCGGTGCTGCCGACGATCGCAATACTTGTTTTCGATCCTGTTGTGAGGTATAGTTGCCCAACGAAGGCACAGAAACTTTCGTTAGCAGGGCTCCCGCAACCGTTGCGGCCGTCGAAATGATAAGGGCGGTAGTTAGAGCAATGTACCCGGCAGCATAAGCGGCAGAGGCTCCAATTGCAATCGCTCCGGCAATTATTGCTGGTGGCATTTGTTATACTCCCCACGCTTTTGTGATCTTGCTCTTCATTCTTGGGAACAATTTAACACCTTCCGGCGCGTGTAACCACACCTGGCCCATGCTCCAGAAAATGCCAAGTGTGTCTCCAAGATCTGTGGTCACTAAAACTACATCTCCGCGTTGCGCAAAGTTAACATCCTTCTGAGGAAGAACGGAATCGATGTAGGTTACTAACCCGCCTTTCTCTTCCAGAAGTTTCTTAGCACCTTCTTCAGTTGTGTACTTCCCACGGAAAGGTTCTGCATAATCTTCGCCCGTCATTGCAGCGACTACGTCTGCGGCAAATAAGCAACAATCATGCTCACCCCACTCAAACGGAACATCTTGAAGGGATTCCGTAAGAGCCAATAGGCGCACCTGCCAATCGATATATCTTTTCATGAGTATGTGAACCCCGGCGCATCTTTCTTACTACCCCAATAAATAGAACGTTCGGACATTTGACCAACATACCTGAAAATTCTATCGCCTGGATGGTCTTTAACATGCGACTCGTCTGTAAAGCGATACGGTTTACTTTTCGACCATTCCTGAAAGATGTTACCCACATTATAGGAGATTGCGCAAGTACCGCCCGCGCTTAAAGCAGGTTGCGATATCTTACCCACGTAAATAATGTTATAAGCCATTGCCGTATAATCATCATCAAAAACGACAATGTAGCAAGTCACCTTGCGCCCAACGACCTTTTCATTTAAGGCTATTGCCACAAGCTCATTATTTAATCCGTTAAGCGTCAGGTTGATTTGTTGGTCGGAGGTATTATTCTCTTCATTAATTACGGAACAATCGCCTAACTGCCCCGTACCGTAAAAAATCTCCCCGCCAATTTCTAGTTGGCCTGTAGCAGAATGATAACGTGATACCCCCGAGCTAAATTCAATTTCTGTTGCAAGAGCAAGGTTCACGTTCCCTTGCGCCAAGTAATACGCAACTTCTTCAGATAGGTCCGCGGTAATCATTCTATGTACTCCATGAAGGATAAGTTAAAATCATTCGAGAATGCAGGTTTACGAGCAACGCCGTTCTCGTTCTCCGTTAACATGAAAATACCGCGCGGACTTTGAACTTCAATAGGTGCGCCGGCAGCAGGGGAAATGCGAAGCATTGGACCTATACGGATTGTTGCAAAACCGGAGTCGTCCGACCAAGCATCCGTAAGAACCATCTTCATTTCATCCTCAATTGTTAAATATTGCCCGCGGGCAAGGATCATACGCCCCGGCAGCCATCCAGCGGTAAGGATGCTTTTCCCTGTCTGGTTAGCTCCGCTGACTATAGGTGTGCCCTGTGCTGGTACACCGCAACGACCAAAGTCCCCCAGGCGGATTCGCCCACCCATACCATCAAGATCCACGATGATGGATTCGAGAAGGCGCGACTCGAAATCGTCTAAGTCCTGGAAGGACATAGTTACCTTCCATTTAGAACCAGGAAAGGTAACAGTTTGTGTTGATTTATTGAACACGCTCTCAAACATAGAACCGCTGGATGAAAGCGTCCAATTCATTGAAGAAGGCCTGAGATTTTCCGGCCAGTCTAATATTGCCATGTTATCGTCCTGTTATAGTGACCACATTAACGGCCAATCGACCGGCTAATATTACCGCGCGAGTTAGTATCTCGCAAGACCATGTCGTAACCTTGTTGAGCGCCATCTCGCGCGGCCTGCTGCATAGCCTCTTTGAGTGTTTTATCACCATTACCCGAAACAGTGATATGCTGAACGATTGTAGCGCCACCCTGATTACCAGCAGAACCACTATTTCCACCACTCATAAAGTTAGTAAAATCGGCGTTCTGCTGGGCGGAAAGTACACGTTCACCTTTCTGAAGTAACCATGTGCCCTCCTGTGGCACTTCAGTAATACCGCTGTGAGCCATACCCGTCAGACTAGCGCCCATAATCTGCTGTATCAGCGCACCACCTGCGGCAGCTACAGCAGCGTAGTTAGCAAACTTCTGCGCAGGGGTAAGCGCAGACGGATCAGCCATAGCCTGCAAGATGGCTGTGGTCAAACTGAGCGTTGCCTGTGAAATGGAGAATGCTTTTGACATCGCAAACATAACCTTGTAAGCCCCTGAGGATTTAGCCCCTGCCGCTTCAAGTATGCCCGCCATGCTGTCTGCAATCGTGCTTACGCTCTGGATGTAGGACAGCGTCGTCTGTGCCTGCGCCTGCGCCTGTTGCTGCGAGTATTTCGTCTGGATATCGTAACGCTGTTTCTCGTAGTTCTCTTTGATGGCAGTGAGCTGTTGTTCATTGCCCTCGGCCATCTGGAGTTGAGTATCGTATTGCGCTTGCAGAGCGTCAAGCTCAGACCGTCTGGTGTCCTCCGACTGCTGGAACGGGTTGAGCGTGGACATGGCTGCACGTTTCTGGTAATACTCCGCAGATAAATTCAGCCTCGCAGTATTATATTGTTCTTCAGTCAGTAACCCAGCGTCGTGGAGTTGTTTAATCTCTTGCTGTGCAATCTGCCACTCGCGCACCATCTGGGCGCCTGGCTTATACTGCCCTGCAAGGTCTGCACGCTGACGCGCATATTTAGCATCGATTGCTTTAAGGGCTGCACCGAGTTCATCTTCGGTCGCTTTAGCTTTCTCCGCTTTGTCCTTCATGATACGGACTTCTGCTTCCTGCTGAATGCGCAGACGATCTAAGCCCGTAGCACCTCGAGCCTCGACGCGTTCGTAAGCCTTGTCCCACTGCTCCCCATAAGCCGCAAGAGCTTTCTCGTCCTTCAGAGCTTGACGACCTGCCTTGAGCTGTTCTTGGAGCTTTTCTTGTGCGTCATAGGCTTGCCCGGATTTATTAAGGAACTCTACAATGCCTTGTTGTTCGTCCGTAAGTACAGCCGTCGCGTCAGCGTGCCCGCTGATGTAGTTCTTAATGAACTGCTCGTTAACTGCGTATTGTTTACCGAGACGGCTCTGCGCGTCCTGTAGCTGTGCTGCGCCGCGCTTGTTACCTGCCAGCTTCATGGTGGAGATATCTAGCTCGGCGTTCTGTGCCACCAGTGCAGCCTGGAGTTCCTTAGAACGCCCTGCCGCAGAACTGATATTAATGTTAAGCGCCTGGTTCTGAGCTACGATAGCGCCAGTTAAGCCCATTACAGCCATGCGCAGGTTATCCTGAACCGCTGCAAGGTTGTCTTTAATCTGGATTGCCTTTTCTTCCAGCTTAGAAAGTTCACCTTGCTTAATAGCAATATCACCAGTAAGCTGTTTGTGAGCTTCGTAAGCGCTGTTCCAGGCGGATGTCCCTTCCGTGTTCTGAGCCATCACCGTATTGGTAGTGCTCAAGCGGTTATTAAGTTCAGCGAGCTCTGTTTTCTCAGCGGCAATGGATTCCGCCAGTGTTACACCTGCACGCTGAAGCTGAACTTCAAGAGCTCGTTGCTGTACAAGGTTCAGCGACTCGAGTTTTGTTTTAAGATCGTCCTGCGAGCTTGCAAGGTCTATAGAATCTTGCGTCGCCTGTTTAGCGTTCTGGCTGTACGTATACCATGCAGTCGCAGCCAGCAGCACCAAACCCAACGGGCCGCCCAGGAAACCTACAACCGTACGCAGCCCTGTAAGGCCTATGGTAAGCACGCGGCTCGCAGTGGCAGCAACACCCATGGACGCAGCCATTCCTTTCTGTGCTGCGTCTGCTGCGACCGTAGCCTCCCGAACCTGGCGGGTATTCTGCATAAGGGCGTTCGACGTCGCGATACCCTTGTAATATTGCTGGTTCGCAGCGAGTGCAGCCTGGATCCTTGTGCGTTCTGCTGCAACCTGTGCCAATGTAGCCTGCGCTTCATTGTAGCGTGCAACACTGGAGCGGGTAATTGCATCCACCATCTGAATATTGATAGCGGAGCTACTTGCTTGCACTGCGGAAAGCCGAACCATCGCGACTACCTGCGACCCAAGCGCCGCAAGCATACGACCGCCAACCGCAGCAACGACACCTGTGACGATTGTGGTCAACGTGCCCAGATTATTGGACAGCAGTTCTACACCGTCGCCCATCGATTTAACAACGGACTGTACCTGCACGGAGGTCCCTGCAAATCGTTCGACATTGTTTGTTGCCACCGCCCAACGCTGTGCAAAGGTTGGCATAGTACGACCGAATTCTGTTTCGATAGTACCAGCAGCCTTGGAGATAGCATTGATAACCACATCAGCGGTCAGTTTGCCGTTGTTCGCCATCTCGCGCAGGCCAGCAGTACCAACTCCCAGACCGTCTGCAATCATCTTGCCAAGACGCGGAGCCTGTTCCATTACGGAGCGGAATTCATCCCCGCGCAGGACACCTGACTGCAAGCCCTGGGAGAACTGGATAATCGCTGCCGTCGCTTCCGCAGTGGTTGCACCAGATACGATCATCGATTTGTTAATCGTTTCCGTAATCTGTGCGACCTCTTTACCAGTTACACCATACTGGGCAAGGGATCGCTCCATACGTGCATACAGTGTCGAGGTTGCTTCCAGGCTGGTACGGGTACGCTGTGCAATACCGAACACACGTTCCTGGACGACTGCAAGGCTTTCGTTTGCTGAGTTGGCGTTAGCCAGCTTGTTAGTTACATCCGTCCACGCATCTGACAGCTTCGCCAACCCGCCTACGTAGGCAAGGATAGCAGTTGCAGTCATTACAGTATTAACGGCGTTGACAGATGTGTGGAAGAATTCGGCGCTCTGTGCAGTACGTCGGAAGCCATTCTCTACTCTGGCGCTGACTGTCTCAACGCGGACACCGGTTTGTTGCAGACGGCGTAACGCAGCGTCCGCACCGGCGACCCCGTCTGTTCTAACTCGGATGACGATATCAGCTGCATCAGCCATGGATTACCTCTTCGGCTTCTTGGTCCTCATATATTCGATCTCTGCCTGCTGCCGTTTAAATTCGTAGGCCTTACGCTCGAGGCAGATCTGACGTATGAGTTCCGCTTCCCTATAATTCAGCTCAATGCCCGCGTACCGCTGCCAGGCCAAGAGTTCAGAATAACGGAACTTATCACCATTATAGAAGTCAAGAAAGTAGTTGTAAATGTATCTGAGTGACTCAGGTACGGAGCTGGCTTCGTACTCAGCCAGCTGTGATGGAGTCTTGCCCGTAACCTTACGGACGTGCTTCAGGTGGGTTAGCGTAGGGGTTTCGCTGCCGAGTGGACAGCTTTGAAGTTTCCACTCGAGCAGCAGATGTTTGATTAGCTTTTCACGTTCCCTTAGAAAAAAAGGGAATCTTTTGCGGCCAGCGCATTAATTTCGTCATACGCAATAGGGTTATCGGTCAGGAACTCAACGAGGTTGTCTTCCGTCATCTCGTCAGGGAAGTTCCATTCTGCGATCAGCTTAGTGAATGCGCGGAGGCTGATGTCTTTGATCAAAGCGGGATCCACTTTGTCAACTTCACCGCCTGCGGCAAGGATCATGGCGCTTATCTGCCGCTGCGCCTTTTGTTCAGCTTCGCGATACTCGGCGCTGTGCTGCGAACGAATTTTAAGCCAATAACCTGTATCGCCTTGCCCGGGATACACAAACGGATAGAGGGTGGTTGGATTTTCTTCCAGACGTTTGCGCATATTGAAGTCACGGAACGATTTCTTGACTGCGGCCACACCCGCTTCCGTAGTTGTCTCGCCTTTGCTTTTTGGAGCCTTTGCCATTGTGTAATCCTCAATAAAAAGGGGTCTCGCGACCCCTTCGGTTGCCAGTAAGGCTATATTAGGCGACGTTTACCACACATGCAACACTTGACACGGTGCGGCCGGCTGTATCCGTCACTTCACAGACGTAAGTACCAGAGTCACCTGCTACCGCTGACGCCTTGTTGAAGGTTGCAGTAGTCTGTCCCGAAACTACGACACCGTTCTTCTTCCATACATAACTGTAAGGAGCTTGGCCGCTACCCACTGCGACAGTCAACGTCAACGCATCGCCGATTGCCACAGATTTAGTTGCCGGTAAGTTCGTCGTGAACGCCAGCGGAGTAAGCTGCTCGATAGATATGCTATAACCCTCCGTCTGGTCGAGAAGGCCACGATACGACATATTCAGCATGATATCGCCTTCACCATCAATGGGGCGAGGTGCTTCGGTAATCTTAACGCGAGGCATGGTAAAGCGGTAGCCTGCACCAGTAGTACCGTCGATGATGTCAATAGCGAGCTCGCTCTCCTGCTCGTCCAGGAACTTCGTGCGGAGTGCGTTATCTTCGTAGTAAGCCGTCATCGTACCAGTTACCTGGCGACGTTTTGAACCCGGCTTGATAGAGAACTTAGAACCCACTACAAAACGGGGCTCGATACCGTTCTCCACGTTGATCGCCATTTCGGTAATGACATCGATGACAGAACCGCCCATATTTAATGCGCCGGAGAAACCGTCCATAGGCGCTGTGGTCGTTCTGTCCGCAAGTGTCAAACCGGATGGAAGAGCTGCCGCTTGTTCCATTGTACGACCGACGATGCCAAACTCAATACTGACCATAGACGATGCAGCGATAGAGATTGCCATTGTGTTAATTTCACAACCCCGATAAATGGTGTACGGGAAATCGGCAATATCTGCGTTATGATCGATAAAAGTAAAAGATTGACGGTCAATCCCACCTTTTACAATACCGTTGACAAATGAACTGCGCAACGCGGCAGCGAGTAAATCGTCAAACGTTTGGTAGGAGAACTCCGCAGACGCAGTACCTTCTACGTGGCGAGTGCCCAGACGGAAATCAGCAACTTCCGCGTCGTCACGAATCTCTTCAGATTGTAACGTAGCGATGTTGATATCCAATCCGGATTTCGTAGCACGGAAGATCTTCAGAGTGCCCGTTGCCGGGGTCACACCAGAAGACGTCTCTTTGATAAAATAGCTACTATAGCGTGAGCCTTCAGCCATGATCAATTCCTCTGTTTAGGCTCACGTGCGAGCCAGTAGACCGTAATATAATCTGCATCCCAAACACCTTCAGTCCCGCCTCGTGTAAAATCCCCGATAGAAGTCTGTCCACCTTGTGAATAGCCTTTGCTCGTGAACTTAACGAAGCTGTCCCCCGTCGGGCCTGCTAGTCGCTGGGGTACGTTAAAGCGTTCGCTCACGCGCCCGTAGACTTCTTTGCTCTCCGCAATACCTTGCCCGATAGCTGTATAAATACCAATCTGGAGGAAACCGCGGAGTTCGTTATCGCCAGTCGGCCCAAGAGTGACACCCTCTTCGGTAATTGGCGCATTGATAACTTTTAACCACACTGTACGCCCAGCGGGGTCAAATGTCAAGTTCTTCCAGGCCATGTCGTTCACTTTATCGGGTAGACCGGAAGCGAGATGACCGTAGATTAGATCCTCAACCCAATCAAAAGGGTAACTCATGAGAAGTCTCCCAATTTAAACCCGTTGAACGCTTCACCGCCGCGTGCTATATTTTTACGCAGCATCCCGTTCGGAGCTTGTTTAGAATAACCTTCGTACTCCAGCCGGGAGATATAAGGTTTTCCGTTCCCAAAGTAAATATCCCAATCCATGTGAATTGGGAGGTAACGAATCTTTTTAATGAGCATCGCTTTAGTAGCGGCGCCCGTAGGGTCTAACGGAGTGTCCTCCGTTATCTGCCCAGGGTCTTTAACAATCTGCCACCCGCCTCTCGCTGCACCAGTATCCACAGGTGTATCGTCAACGACGGCAGAAACAAAGCCATACGTGCGCTCTTTCACCATCTTAGCAGCCTTCTGCATCGCATTAAGCTGCGCCTTAGTAAACTGGTCGCGGAAACTAGGTCTGGCCATTATACACCTATCTTCAAATAGTAGACGATGTCAACGTTCCCAGCACCAATGACCTCAATGGCATTAACTTTCCACTTTCGACCGTTGTGGTCAGTGAAAGCAGATCCGTTAATATAGCCAAAATCATAGCCTGCTGGTGCATAGCAAAGAAAGACCTTTTCACCTTTCAGAATTGGGCTGCCGTTAACATACCCTGCTTTCTGATCCGTATAGAACAAACGGATAGCAACGTCTTCCGTTGTCTGCCCTGGACTCCACGGCTTGCCAGGGTTAGCGACAGCGCTAGTGATAGTGAGCGTACCGTCAAAACCGATTTCGGCATCGCCCAACATCTCCACCGCCATATCGTAAAATTCACTAGCAATAGTCATCGGATAACCTCCGAGCCACCCATACCGTTCAAGAAGTCTTGCATCAGCGCCCAGAAGCGTGGATGCGGTTGTGCGCCCTGCACCTGCTGGCTGTTACCAGTTGCCCATTCCTGAGTCAGCGGGCCAAGAGTACGCCGCTTCAAGACATATTCAGTCTTGCTGGACAGTAGCGGCTTACCGCTTTGCACCTGATCCATAACAAGCTGCGCCTGGGCCTTTTTAAGCGACGCAGGTATGGAGTCTTCGGGTAAGGGTTGGCCGTTACTGCGCAGGCCTGCGCGCGGGTATGCAAGCGCCTGGTCGGGGTTAGTCTTACGACCCTTATAGCGCGGGATACATTCCATGAAATCAGCTGCGAGAATAATCAAGGGGATCAGCTTCTCGGTAGGTGGAACAACTACCCCGCGAGCCACGAGGTAGTCATCCACATAATCAGCTGTGACATAGGAGTTGGCATCGGGATTGCCCGAACCAGTTTCCACAATCAAAGTCGCAGCCATTTTTATCCCTCATTCGGTTTAAACGTTACACCTTGCGCCAGGGGAACAGGTTCCTGGCGCTTCTTCCTCTGCTGTTGGAGGAACCATACTAACTGAGGTTTTGGAAGCGCCATGTTTCACCCCTTACTTAGGAAAGTATTGCGGGCCACGTGTCTGAAGCTGACGCGGCTTGTTGATCGGGAGGTTCTGCTGGTTTTCGAACATACGCGCATGGAACTGCGCTAGCATGTCCGCCTGCGATTCAGCTGGAGCGCGTTTAGACTGCTCCTCCGCAACTTCGTTGAGATAGTGAGCGCGTTTATTTACAAACTCGTTCACTTCAGACAGGAACTGGTTGTCCGCGGACAGGATGTCGCTATGCTTCGCAGCCAGCGAGGCCAACTCTTCGTCGCTCAGTTCCTTCACGTCAACAAAGTCCAGACCCGTCAGGAAGTTCTTAATCAGGTCCGGGAAGTCAACACCAACGGCGACCGTTAATTTACCTACGGTTGTGCTGGTGACCACATTAGTCTCGTCCTTCGGTGCTTCCTGCTGTTCAGCAGTGCCTGTTCCACCACCTTCGGACGCCTGCTGCGCGGAACTTTGTTCCTGAGCTGATGCCTGACCCTGTTCGCCTTCAACAGATTGTTCGGAAGCCACTTCGTTGAGTTCTCCATTAGAACCGCCCCCAATGATAGGGTTAGAACGGGTGAACCCAGGCGCAGCTTCGGAGATCTGGTCGCGGGTCCAGGTTTCACCGCCAGACAAAAACTTCAGGACATCTACTTTCGGGAGACCGTCCTGCGTCCACTGGTTGTCGTTCGTCGTGTCCAGTTTCAGGAGTGTTTCAATAATCTTTTCTTTCATTTATCCAGTCCTCAAATAAAAGGGGTGTTACGACCGAAGTGTAACACCCCTCTATCACATGTCACAACCATTACAAAAGTCGGTTACGCTACCGTTGCAGCGCAAGCGTTTGACGTGACCGATTTACCAGCCGCATCCGTCACAGTCAACGTGTAGCTACCCGAGTCCCCTGCCGCCGCAGTCGCTTTAGTAAAGTTCTTCGAGGTCGCCCCAGATACGTTTACACCAGCTTTCTTCCACTGATAGGTAAGCGGTGCAAGACCGCCCGTCACAGTGGCATTAATGGTTAACGTCGCACCGGCTGCCGCTGTAGCGGTTGCAGGGATGCTCACGACAATTGGGCCGGCCATAAACTCACGGATCTTAGTACCGTGTCGTTCATGTCGGCTGTGGCGGCGATGCCGCAAGTGTCTACCGTAACGCATTTTTATCCCCTTCTTAGTTGCTTACGAAAAAGGGCCCGAAGGCCCTTGGATTACACTGGTACTGGAGAATTAGAACTCACGGGTGATCAGGCGAGCGACTTTGATCTGCTTACGTTCCGGGAACACGCGCGCCCAGTTTGCAGCAGTCTGAAGTGCGGAGTTCAGCGGGCCGCCTTCCGCCGCAGTACCAACCCATGCGTGACCAACCGGATGGATGATGTTTTCCCAGCGGTGGTACAGGATTTCAGAACCGCCGCCTTTGTAGGACGCAGGTTTACGATCAGTCTCGACAGGCACTTTGGCAGAACCAACGCCGAGCTGGAACGCACCAGCACCGACCAGCCAGGTTTCAAATACGCCACCGGTGGCAGGCATGGAGTCATCCACGATAACTTCACGACCCATATAGGTGGCGATGTTCACTTGACCGCTTGCATCAGGGATGTAGTCGATCAGGTTCAGCAACTGCATACGCTGGTAAACAACGCTGTGAACCATCATCATAGACAGTTCGTTCAGGGAGTCGCCCATAGTACCAGCAGCCGCAATCACGCCGGCCGGGTTGAAGTTAGTCACACCGTCGGTGAACGTAGAACCGGAGATATCACGGGTCATATCGTTCTGAGTGTGGGTAGACGCTTTGTCACCAGTGGTCACCGGAGCAGCGGCGTTCATCGCAAACACACCCTTAACGGTCGCAACGAATGCACGCTGCAGACGGTTAGCGCGGTAGCCAGCGACAAGGTCGCCAATCGCCATCATCGGGTCAGGAGCGATCAGACTGTCCAGAAGGTCCGCGGAACCCCAGGATTTGTTACGGGACAGGCGAACCTGAATCTCGCGCCCTGAAGTGATACCGCCCGGGGTGGAATCGGTCGGATCAGATGCGGAAGAGGTGTTCTCTTCATCACGGTCCAGATCTTTGAAGAAGCGCTGGTTGAAGGTTGTACCTTCGCCCGCCAGGGCAGCGTTCAGACGCTCGGACACCTGTAAAGCACCGGACTGGATCAGACGGGACTTTTCAGTGGTACGGTTCTGAACATAAGGTACAAAGATTTCCGGAACGATAACATCGTCCAGCTCGGTGATGGCACCACGGCGCACCGCGGACATCAGAATTGAATTGGTAGCGCGAAGGTTCAGCATCGGCGCACCAGACACAAGGATTCTCGACATGGTCGTCTCCAAAAACGGTTTCAGTTTATGGCGCCATATCCCCGTGGACGGCTCCAAATTTCCTATTTGAACTGGAGCCCGTGCTCCCGTTGATGTAAAATTAACACCAACGGGAGCGTCTTGCAATATCTACAAATTATTTTTTAGCAGGACGTACAGGTTTCTTCAGATCGACGCCGTGCATGGCGGCCATACGTTCTGCTTTGGAACGGTCTTCTTTGAGGATCTTACCCTGCTCGGTAAGGTTCCAACCATCATGGCTCCACGGGTTAGAACCGTAGTTGCCCTGACCGCGACCGCCACCGCTGCCACCGCCAACGTTGCCTGGGAACCAGTGGGGCTTCTTGTCGCGCTGGTCACCTAACCACATTGCAGGGTCGATGCCCGGGGTAATGCCGACACCGTCTTTCGCAACGACACGGCCGGAGTCATCCACTTCAAACAGACGCTCGCCAAACACTTCAACGTCTTCGAGCGCGGTGTCGGTCACCTTCAGCTTGGATGCAGCGCCACGGATTGCGTCACGAATGAGGCGGGAACGCTCTTTACCAGTCAGCTCGTTGACCTGCGTTTCGTAGGTCTGCACTTTGGTCTTCAGCTCGTCGCGCTCACGTTCCAGCGGCGCTAACTTTTGCTTCAGGCGAATGCCAACCATCTGCTCCAGTTTGGCTTCGTCGACAGTACCGCCTTCAGCTTTAATCTTCAGCTCGTCGTATTCACTGTTGCGGGTAAGCAGTTCGTCGATGTCAAGCCCATTCAGCTTGGCAAACTTACCTTTCGTTTCCTTGTGATCTTTGCGTTCCTTGTCGAGCGAACCCTGCAGGCGCTGAACGTTGTCGTACCCGCCGCCCTCGACACCAGTCAGGATCCATTTACCGTCCCGTTCGGTATACAGTTCCTTATGTGCCTCCGGGACTTCGTCCTCCTTGTCGTAGGACAGCGCAATACCGCCGAAGCGGGACATCGCAGACATAGCGACCATAGGAATAGACATCAGTGCAATCGCAATTAAATTCTTACGCATTTTATTCTCCATTTGTGACCCGTGTCACGAAGCGTGCGAGGCCGTCCCCGCACGCAGTAAAGTTAAGACATAATTAACGTTGATGCAAACTATTGTTTCGGTGGGGTAGTGCTGGTCTTGCCGGTGTCACCGTTGCCTGTTTGCTGGAGCTGGTTTTGATCAGGCTTCTGGACTGGTTGCAGTAACTCTTTATATTTGTCGTTCTCTTCCTGGATTCGTTTCATCTCATCCTCGAACGACAGAGTAGTCATGCTATTATCCGCCAGCCAGTTGTGAACAGACTCAGCTGAAATAGGCGCGCCCAGGTTCTTGGCAGTCATCACCTGCACAAAGTCCTGTCCGATCATCATAGTCTTGCTGAAGTCGATGTTCGGTGCGACAGTAACTTCGTTCGGGTCCAGCCCCATCCATTCAGCGATGTAACGCAGCACCTGTTCCAGTGCAGCAGCGCCAGTGATAGCGATACCAACGAGAGAAGCCGTCTTCGTCGTTGTACGGATACGCAGTGCGTCACCGGACTCCTGGGATGCACTTTCAGAACTGGTTAAACTACCGGAGCGAGCCTGTGCATCCTTGTGGTCAGCTTCGAGCGCCTTACGTTGCTCAGGTAAGCCCTGGGAGTTAACACCAATGTATTTAGCGTCGCCATCAGGTTGTACGTCAATACGAGCACCAGCACCAACACGGACAGGAGCTTTATCATCCACCTGATTGGTGTTCAGAACACCACCCTTAACGATCAGTGTGTCCTGTCCCTGCATGAACAAGGCCTGGCGATAATCCGCTTCACCCTGATAGATACTGATTGCCTGGTTGGCAAGTGTCAGCAAAGGCGGACGGTCAGGTTCAGCGACAAGATCCATCGCGTTACAGAATACGAACGGAATAGCCTCCATGGCTTTGCCGTTGTACATAGGCGTGACCTCTCCAATAACGCTTTCCTGTGCAGCGTCCTCCGTACCAACTACTTCACGCAGTTCCTGATGGTATTTCGCGCCCGCATTTTCCTGTTCGTCTGTCTCCACAGCGCCCAGCAGCAAATCGCGGTAGATGATTTTCCAGTGCCAGTCCTTGGACGCATGGTCCATGACATACTTACTTTCATCCAAGCGAACGAAGTTAAGTGCCTTATGGCCCAGAGTATCATCCCCGTCGTCCCAATTGCGAATCGCGAGAGCCTCATATACGGCAACGTAGGGCAGCGTGCCGCGAGTTTCGCCCTGGGGCAGGTCTACCAGAAGGCCTAAGCGACCATCTCGAAGCTGTAGCTCGTTTATGCGGCGCAGCAGCTGATCCAACCCTTCGCCTTTGCTGGTGATCCGCTTACGAAGCGGTTCCATCGCTTCCGGCAACACAATGACGGCCGGCTTACGGTGCAGCGTGCCCCCGTGTTGCAGAACTGCGTCGTTCACATATTCAGGGAACTTCGCACGCTGTTTATAAGCGTCGTAACGCTTACGGCCGTCCTCGCCCGCGTCCATCCCATCGTATTCCATAGATGCAGTGGCTGGAAGATATTTAGTCCCTAGAGACTTAATATGGTCCGCACCCTGAAAACAGTCCAGCATCTTTTCCCAAAGAGGACTGAATTTTAGCCACTGCGGATGTGTAGTAGTTGCACCCATCTTTCCGCCTCTTATGTGCCTGTTGTCTTACCAGTGGAGCCGCCACGTCGTTCGTCAAGTACACGGTAACGAGCTTCGTCCCCTATATGATCTTCTGCGTCCGTATCGACATCGTCCATGTCTTCCTCATCCCGAGGTAGTGACGGGACTAAATCAATAAAATGCGCGCAAGTATCAAAAACAAAGATTGCAGGTTTTTCACGAATAATTGGATCGCCCGGTTTACGCAGTGCAGCAGCAAGATATTCGCGGATCTGCTTCCAGCCCGCCTTACGGGAACCGGGCGTCTTGTCGCTTCGCTTCCATTGAATCCCAGGATATTTCTTCCCGTTGATTTCTATGGGTTTAGCCATTGTCGCTGCCGTGCTGTTACCGTCCTTCACGTCCCAGATGCTATTATCCGCCGCACCCGGCATTACTCGACCGTACAATCCTGCGTCTATTTCTTTCAAGATAATACCACGAGTAATCTGTGAATCCAACATTCTCAATCCTTCGTTCGGTTTCCCATTTGTACCGTACCACTCCATGATTCGGAACAGGTCGCCTGGAACTGTGGACATGCGACTGCCATCTGCGAGAATGACATCGCTACCATCTGAACGAGCCCACCAGCCAACGGAAAAAGGTTTACTGGAGCCCCAGTCGAAAGATCTGTCAATTTTCCAACTATCAGGAATGCGGAATGGCTTGACCACATGTACGGATCGCCTCCAAAGGTCGTCAAACATACCGCCAGCAGTAATGTCCCAGCTTCCACCCAGCCAGGCGAGCTTTAAGTTCGGGTCGTCAATGTTAACCAGTTGAGCGACATACTCGGGCGTCAGGTTACGGTTCTCGCGGTAGCTCCCAAAGATATGGCAGCGTGTGCGGGTTACATCGACATACGTTTGGGTTCGTGGGTTGAACACGTTTGTAGTCTCCTTGTACATGCCCCCAAGCGGGCTCATGTTAATGAAGTATTTCTTAACCCAGTTATGGCCCACGCCAAAGGGGTTCGTCGTTGCAAATATCTGCAACGGTAGATCCGGAAGGACGAATTTTGTCGCTGCATGGTGCTCGTCAGAGACCAGAACGATCTGCCCCGTTTCATGGTAGATATCCCCATCAATAATAATTGGGTTTTCTTCCGCGATAAACGATGTACGGTTACAAGACTTCATCGCCTCGTACAAATCACCGTCAGGGTATTTGGTTAATTCGTTCCAGCCAATGAATGGGAATTCCTGACCGTGATAGAGCCAGTAGTCTTTGCGCTTCTTTGCAACACGGAAAAGAAGTTCTTCCCCTGTAGGCCATACCCATTTGTAATCCGACTTAGATGACAGAAATTTGCACCCATCATTAAACTCAGGGAACCAACGTTGGCTCTTAGCAACTAAGTCGTCAAGGTTCTTATATTCTCGGTCAAAGATGATGCCGCGCCAATGCTTCCCATACCCCATACCAACGTATCGGCGGAAGCGCATTAGCTGGGCATCAGTCTTACCAGGGCCACGGGTGCCGTGATAGAGGATTTCGTCGGCAGGACAACTCAGGGCCAAAACTTGCGACCCTGGATGTGGCTTCCAAACGATCTTAGTGGACGGTCGGGTCAATGTCGAGTCCATTCATCGTATCCTCTTGAAGTTTAGTTTGTGCCTCGGCCGCGGACTTCTCCCACGAACTCATATCGGCGGTCATTGGTACAAGCATAACCCCGCTAGACACGCCCACATCGACTTTCGTCTGCTTCGGTGCTTCGAAGCCGTAGATGACTGCTAACTGCTTGAGTGCAGCGACACGGGCGGCATGGGATGCGCCAGGCCCATGGTACGTAGCCTGCTCTTCAAGCTGCATAATGATACGCTGTTTCTTTTGGTCGAACTCTGCTTTCTTGTTAGCTTCAGGCTTTTCAGCTTCTATTAATTCAAAGTCCTTGATGCGTTTCTGCACGTACGAGTCATCGCGGAAGCGACGGGCATATTCATCCGCCATAGCAGAGTTCATGCCAAGACGCTTGCACGCTTTCACCCAATCGTGGTCAAAGAGGTATTCTTTAACGACTGCATCGCGCAGGCGCATCTCGTCCGGACTTAGATCCGTCTCATACTCAATGCTCTGAGTCCACGGTAAAAGTGTGTTTCCCATTGCGCCATTCCCCATATCATGTATGACAGGAATATAAGTGATGGACTAACATAACGCAAGTTAAACGGCAAGGATTGACACAGGAGGGAATAAAAAAGCCCACCCCGAATGAGATGGAGTGGGCTTTACTTTAGTTGACAGCGGTTGTGTTAGGTACAACGGATTGGACGGTGGATTGAATCTGGTCCGACTTGACCTGTATTCGGGTTAGCTTTGCATCCAGTTCGGGACGATCTGGTAGCTCGCCCCGAAGACGATCTGCAAGACCCGTGACCTGTTTAGCATTCGTATCCACCGTCGCCATCACCTTCTCTACATGAGAATACCACACTACTCCGGCGCCCATCGACGCCAGGAACAGCGCGATAAGACAATAGTGGAGCATGAGTGATGGGCTTGGTAATGACCCGCGGATGTTAGTTAGACTTTTCATCTGTGTTAACTCCGAAGAATAGCCCGAGACGTTTCATCACAATCGGTTTAAGGATACTGACCATGGAACGGGCACCGAACCATGACAGCACACCGATGATAGAACCGCCCCATCCTAAGGACGCATTGTGCTCCATGCTTACTAGTCCGATCAAAAAACCGAAAAATGCAGAGGATATGCCTTCAAAGAAAAACACACCCAAACTGAATTTCTCTTTAGCGTCCAGCTTTCTTGCGGTGTAGCCTAAGCAACCGCCAACAAGGGCGATCAAAGTAAATACCGCTACTTTAAACCAATCCCAGTCGACTCTGATTGGATCCATTATGGTGGCTCCTTATTAGAATGCTAGTCCGATGCCCGCCAACAGAATGGCGTCTGTGTAAGGCTGAACACCGTTCTCGTGCTGAATGATAGCCTTCACCATTTTCAACACAAGCGATTTGTCCGTGATATCGATTGCTTCATTAGGCTTAACACCGCAAGCCTTAGCGACCGATTGAATATAGGCTTCCGTATTGTTCTCGTTAGGTGGCGCCCAACGAGAAATGATTTCTCTCACCGTGTCAATCCCTGAGTTACCTACCCCAGGCATCCCCGGCCGCTTACGGTAGTTTAACAGCACTTTCACAAGTGCGCGAATCCCCCATTTACTTTCGAGAAACTGACAGAAATCTTTGTCAGTGCGTTTACCTGGAGGGACAAGCCCTTTCCATTCATCGCCCCAGCGAATATTGCCTGGGTTATTGTTGCGAATGCCGCGTGGTGTGCTCATAAAATGCCCCCTGTTGATTAGACAAGGGGCAGGGTAAGGCGGGATATCACATTGTGCAACGTTACTTAATACCGTTGCGCCTTGCGATTTCGTTACTGACTGCGCTAAAGGCGAACATGAATCCTGCAAGACTAACGTTACCGTCTTCAGTCGCTCGATCAAGAAGCTCGAGTATCTGCACACGATAGTGCTCGTACTGCTCTTTGCAATCTTCACCCACCTTAGACGCGTGCGCTTCGAGCTCTTTGTCAGTTAGCCGCTTGGCTACTTTTTGCTTCATCGTGTTTGGCCTTTAAGGAGTCGTATTGGATCTCACAGGTGAGTCCGGCGTTGTAATAGTTGTCAGCTTCTGCTGCCGCTGCATTGTAGTCGCGCTCGCTCGCTTCGTACAGGTCGGCAAGCATATTGATGATCTCTCCGGTTGACGTGCCAGAGGACTGAGGTCCGGTATAGCGCTGTCCGATTTCACGTATCCGGTTGAGTTCTTTGTGCAGCCCATCAAGCTGAGACAAAGCAAGAGCACGATCACGATTAGCAGAATCAATACGATTCTGCGCCTCCCCTTCAATTCGCTTCTTCTCATCTTCTCTTTCCTGTCGTACGCGTAGAGTATCGATCTTCTCAATGCCTTTTTGGTACGCGACACCGGCATCGAAACCTCCAGTACGGGCTTTCTCTACGTCATGGTTATACTTCCACACCCCAGCAGCGATCACAACCGCCACTACCAAATAAGGTAGGGCGGCCCAGAGCCACTTGGGAACCCATGCAGGAACCCATGCGGGAATCATGGCTGTAGTTCCGCATTAAAAACAGCTAAAGCGCAGAAAAATGCGGCTTCACCTTTATCACCTTGCTCGTTCTTATAACGCAGGCGCATAGCCTCCAGCTCGGCAAGGGCATCTTCCATCTGTCTGGTGATACCTTCTTTAGCCGCATGACCGCGCATAATCAGCGCCATTGCTTCTGCTTCACCGTTACTCATACAGTTCTCCACAATACACAATCGGCATATTCAGGATCGGGACGATACATTCCGCGCTCGCCGTTGTTATAGCTGGGAATGCTGAACTCCATCGTCCCTGTATTACCGGGCATCTCGTTCCATAATGCAATAATTTCCCCATCAAAGGGTCCGCCCATACACTTGAAACGTTTCTTTCTACCCTTCGTAGGCTTGGTTAAAAGTCCCGTCACCAGTGTCGTTCTTGTTACCTTGCCCCTCGGCTTGATCGGCCTCGCGAGCTTCAATCTGGCCATCCAGAATCTCCCGTATGTGGTAAGCACAATCCGCAATACCTGTCACGATACCGATACCATGCAAAACGAGCGTTTCCGTTTCTGCGCAGTACACATAAAGCTCCCCGTCGCAGTTAGTATTGCTGTCCAGGACCGCAATTGCAAGGTCTTCGCTTTGACAAAGGTGCAATTCGCCATTGATGACCACATGTACTCCGCAGGAGGTCTCCTCGTAATGGCATGTCTTAATCGCCTGTACCAGATATAGTAGGTTCGGCATCACATTGTCGAAGTACGCATCGTCGCCACTCTTCATCGTTCCAGAGCCTCGCGAACGTTAACGACATTGATGCCCTGCCCACAGGACTCACAGTAGTCGCACGCCAGAGCAACTGCTTCACGAGCGCTTGCACCTGCCGCCATAGCGCCCATCAGGAACTGAAACGCGCTACCCTCAGCGATGAACTGGTTCTCTTGATGCTCCTCCATGCCAACCCGACCGTCACCGAAAATAGGATGAACCTTCAGCCCTTTAGTGACCAGGAAACCGTATCGGCTGTCGCGCTGCATCTCACCGATGTTTTCACCCCTGCCCGAGATGTTGGTCCGCAACTGTTCCAGAATGATTTCTTCACCGTAAACGAACCCGCTCATTGCTACAATGCACAGACCGTAACGGTGAACCTCTATTTTATGGATCTTTTTGGCGACACCTGCCACCGAACCCCACGTAACCTGTCGGTCCGCAGCAACAATGCCGTCGCGATATGCAATAGCTGTCATTTCCTGTTCCTCATTAAACGAACGATGTGATATACCTTACCGTAAGGCACGCCAAACTTCTTAGCTGTCTTGCTGATGTTTCCGCACTGGTTCCAGTATGCGAAAATCTGTGCTTGCTCCTCCCGTTTCATGCGCACGTTTTGCCGGCTGTACAGCGGCACCAGCGGCCCCAGGCCGAGATCTTCTAACTGCTTCTTAGTACCCACGGCCCAACGCTTCGCCCACGCTAGCGCGACATAGCGCGTGCGGTCGGGTGTCCTGCACCGATCCGCTAAGGCCTGAGCGTAGGCCTTAGCGTCTTCGTACCTCGTAAAGTACGGGACCCTGTGATTAGTCGGCATCTTCCAGTATCACCAGTTCATAGTCCAGGATCCACGTCCGTAGTGGAAATGCCAGACGGTCATAAAATTGGCTGTCGCTATTGAGCGTAGGCGACTCCGGCGGGACATAATACTGAGTTGTCTTGCTGACACCCTGTCCAGGATCGAAGACTTCAACCTTTCCAGACCGTGTGTCGATAATGATTTGGTGGAACAGGCCCGCACTCATGAGCGACGGTACGGTGGCGAGGTACAGCGACCCGACCTTCAGCTCGTGAATACCCGCCGCCAGATGTGGTTTGCACATAATACCCCACATCGCAAGGAACATCGGGATGTCGTGCTGTTGACGGATATACTTCGGCGTAAACTCAGCATCGACGAACTCCGCTTTACGCCCGCACAGCATAGCGAGGCACGTAGCAATGCATGACAGCGGGGTCGGCTGCGTCTGATGTACGATTCTGCGCATTAGAATGGGTCCTTGCTGATTTGGTCTTTGAGGATGACGCTGATGGAAAGCAAGCGTCGGAAGTCGGACATGAAAAAGGTTGAGTCGGTCTCAATAGGACGGGTGGCCGTTTCAGCGACCCACGTACCCTCGTCGGTATTGAGCTTCAGCGTCCAAGTCCCGTTCGGGTACACGTTCTGACACTCCGGCATGTAGTGCAGCACACAACGAACGACATTGTCCGGCGACACCAGAACAATGAACGTATCTTCCGGACTGCTGTGGGACGTCACCCAATCGGCCTGAAGCAATGTATCACGGAGTGCCGTATACAGCTTAGGAAGAATAATGTCTTTCATTCTTTACCCCGCTTAACAATTGTCACCATGTCGTCAGGCTTATAACCAAGTGACATGTCAGCCGTACAAATGACGCAGGTTCCAACGTCATTGATAAAAGCCTCACGGACTTTACCTTCCAGGAACCCAAGAACGATAGTATCACCGACGACAACCTGATCGGCCCGAACGTCCACCTCACCCTTTAAAAGCTGGAATAATTTCCGCATCATTTGGACTCCAGCGTGCTGAATGCACCCATACGAGCCGACATGATCTGCTGCAAAGCTCGGCGGTCGTTAGCACCAACGTTAACAGCGTCCACCAGCCACAGGTCAATATCGCAAATCCCAGTCGTCATTTCGTGGACCCGTTCAACCAGTTGGATCCCGTGGTAGTTCTGCACCATAACAGTGACACTAAATTTAAGGAACTGAACACGAACGCAGAACATGCTCTGATGACGCATCCGCGTTGACTCGGCATCGTCGAACATGTGCGCCAACAGCTCCACCATGTACGACCGAGACGGTACAACGATTAACATAGTGCGCCCCGGTTTGGCGTGCGAACGCAAGCTGTTCCAAACATCCTTCGTAAATTTGGCCATTCTTTTACTCCCCTTTGTTGTTTGCAGAGTAACTATAGCAGTGAATGAGCATGGATTTAAATATGGGGCAAGTTGATTCTAGTGACCACACTAACCTGTGGCGTAGAAGTCCACCACTATCCAGACTACTGCAATCGCAACCGCTAACAGAACGAACCCGTTCATTGTATCCCGACGGTTACGGTGTGTAAGCACAGCAAGTAATCCGTAGGCGACAAAAGCAATCACAGAACCGAGACCGAAAGCGATTAGCACGCTCTGAAATACGATGTACAGAAACGCGATGTAAATGAAGCCCATTGGAATATACATACAGCCCTCTCGAGTATTTTTAGTCGTGTAGAATGGTGGTGGGGTTAGTTTAGGATGGGTGAGGTGACACAGTCCACTTGATGAACTGTCTAGTGGCGAACCGTGTGCGTGTGGGTGTCTACTGGCGACTCAATCTTGGTAAGACGACAGCGAGATACGCTCCCAGGAGCCCGGCGGCGCGTTATCAGTTGCATCGCTGATCATCGGTGAGGTGATAGTCACGCCGTGTGGCTGATAGCTTGTCTAATAATTAGTATGCTTATTGTTACGCGTGTGATTAGATTGTTTGTTCTTCTTTGTCTGTATAGATATGTGTACACACATGCACTACTATAGTGCGTCTACATGTTGGTATGATTGTTGCATAGTCCTGTATGTACATACACCCATGCTGTAAGGCGCTGTAAGGCACTGTAGGCGTTTTTACCCTCTACCCTGTACGCTAGCATAGATTGGCGTCGATCTCGATTTAGCACTTTTTGCTACAGAAGACGTAAGATATTAGTTGCATCTAATGTCTACATGTGCTAGACGCGTGTGCGTGCTATACCTACCCTACCCATGCGCCTAGACACAGGTTACATCTACCTTTACATTACTTTACAATACAAATGTAGACATTAGTTCTAGTTCTGCTATTATATACACATAGCAACAAAACAGCGTAACAAGGGGTAAGTAGATGGGTATTGCAAAAGTAAGTATCTCGTTCTACAAGGCGGGGTTTAAGGTAACAGAAAAAGGTAATAACTTTACCGCTACTAAAGGGTCTGTATCTTACAACTACAACGAAGAAGACGGCGAAATGTACTACGAACGTCTTTACGGCGACGAAGTAGATTTGGTTGGTAGCGGCGAACAAGAACTGTTAGACGCTATCGCAGACGAAGACCAGTAAGCGACCAACGAGGTTACAAAATGGTTACATTGCAGTTTACCGAAGACCAGATTTACGCGCTTTCTGTAGCAGTTTCGCGCGCTCGCGACGTGCTGCCTGAACTGTGTGCAGAAGCACAGCGCATGGGTGATACCGAAATGGTAGAGTTTTATAAGTTCGCAGTACAGCAGTTAGGTTCACTGCCAGCTTGCTTACTGACCGAATAGTTCTAATGGTTGCGCATTTACGAGTGCGCCTCCACTAGCACTATCGCTAGAACAACACGAGGGTTCAAAAATGACAACTGTAATCAAACCGACCAAAGATGCTAAATTTTTCACCAACATGTCCAACGCGCGTCGTGCTCTGAAAAAGATTTTCAACTGTTCTACCGAAGTAGCGAACTCGCTCATTCACATCGAAGCGCTCGAAGACGGTGGTCGTTACTGGTTCAGCGAAGCGGCTGTCAACCGTGCTGCTAACCCGTCTATCGAAGCAGACAAAATCGCCACCGTCGCGGTGCCTGCACCTGCTGCACCCGAAGCGCCTAAAGCATCCAAAGTGCGCAGCGAAATCCGCAATGGTGTGCGTCGCCCTATCAAAGGTAAGTGCGCTGAAGTCTGGTCAACGCTCGACGACATCAAAAAGCAAGGCTTTGAAATTGACATTCATGTTGTGCGCGAAGTGGCGGCTCAGAAGGGGTGGAATATGAACAACGCCACTATCGAGTTCTACGGCTGGCGCAAATTCCACGCGGTGACAAAATGATGTACTACATCGCTGCGTTTATCGTATTTGCCGGTCCGCTGTTCGCGGGTCTCTACTTCTCAAAATCAAGTGAGTGACATATACGTTGCCCATAGTCACAGTGGGCAACAATATGCACTTCCGCATGACCACACAGGAGATTATCATGTCTGCAATCGTTAGCCAGTCAATTATCACTCGTCGTATCATCGGCAGCTGGATGTTCAAACAGCGTAATATCACTATCAGTGACAGTCGCCACTTTCCACAGTTCGTGCAGTACGACGTTGACGTAGCCTGCCCTGGCCATGCTTCCTACCGCACCATCCTGACCATTGATAGTGACGGTACTGTCGCCGCCGAACTCATGTGCTACGGCAACACTATCTGTAAAGC
>ERZ1026892.37-NODE-37-length-61779-cov-51.837616_pt1 | contig 61779 bp, 56 predicted proteins | sample MGYA00380176_ERZ1026892 | MGnify/ENA primary metagenome ERZ1026892 (study PRJEB33269, sample SAMEA4719812) | human gut metagenome | biome: human-associated habitat; feature: organic feature; material: feces | place: Cameroon | collected 2013-10 ... | reverse complement strand
GTTATACTTTTATAGCATCGACAATCACTCTTGATTTCTTTCCCTAACTTTGCACTATGAAAAGGAAAATAGTTGCATTATGGGCAATAAGTTGTCTGGCGGTATCGAGTGCAAAGGCGCAGTTCAATACCGTCAGCGATAACGCATGCCGTTACAAAGTCAAGAAAGTTGAGGAGAAGTTTCTGCTTCCTGCCAATCAACCTGTAGATTCTATACAAGCCAATCTACTTCAACAGGAAACAGACTCAATGGATAGCAAACAAAAACAGTGGATAAGCAGCTATCCAAGCATCACTTATCCACTGAAATCTATCAAGGTCACCAGTCCTTATGGCTATCGTCGTGACCCTATCAATGGTAGAAAGTCTATGCACCATGGTATAGACCTTCAAGCGCATAACGAGTATGTGTATTCTATGATGGATGGTAAAGTGGAGAAGGTTGGCTACGATGCTCGCTCTGGCAATTACATCATCCTTCGTCATGCCGACTTCACCATCAGCTATTGTCATTTATCTAAAGTTCATCTCGCCCCAGGAACTCCTGTTTTTGCCGGCACCATCATTGGTAAATCAGGCTCCACAGGACGTGCAACAGGCGAGCATCTGCATATTGTGACCAAATATAAAGGAATTATTTTCAATCCCAAAATTCTTTTTTGTTACGTCAAAAGTACCCAAAAGTAGTTTTCTTATACATATTATCGTGATTTTTGTGAAATAATCTCAATTTTTATGGTTATATGTAGATTTATTCGTATTTTTGCATCCGTAACAAACAAGAACGTATGAAGAAATGCTGATAGAATTTACGATAAGAAACTTTATGTCATACAGAGATGAGGTTTCGCTTAGTATGGTTGCTAGCACTACTGTCAAGGAGTGTGAGAGCAATGATGGTTACTCGAATGTTTCCATCATGGATAACGGCAAGCGTTATTTAAGGTCTGCCGCCATCTATGGTGCAAATGGTTCGGGTAAGAGTTCTGTAATAGCAGCCATGGACATTTTCAAGTCTATGGTTTTACAGTCATTTGTGGAAGAGAATATAGTCAAGCATCTTTCTAGGCTGTATTATCGTTTTGATGTTGACAGTGCCAAAGAACCAGTGTCCATGCAAATGATTTTCATTAGCGATGGTGAAAGATTTAGATATGGATTTGAAGTCAGTCAGAACAAAGTGCTGACCGAATGGCTTTTTGTGTTACTTGAAGGAAGTACAAAAGAGAGCTATTGTTTTAAGCGTGAAGGACAAAATGTCAAGGTTAACTCCAAAGTTTTTAAAGGGGCAAGAGGTGTTGATACCAAGACACGAAGTAATGCTCTATATATTTCTACCGCAGCTCAATTCAATGTGGAAGTGGCAATGAAGGTGAAAGAATGGTTCCGCAAGCGTTTTAATATTCTTAATGGTCTCGACGATACATTGGCTTTTACTGCAAGAGCATTTATGCATAATAATGTGATTCGTTCTCAGATATTGAAAATGATAGGCATTGTTGATAATTGTATCAAGGATGTTAGCGTAAGGGAAAATGTCAAGGAGGTCAATCCAAAGGATCCTTCTTTTGAGATACTCTCTCGATTGGGAATCAATATGCCAAGTGATACCTCTGAACAAATAGAAAGGATTGAGCAGCATGAGTTGGAGATACAAGCTACTCACAATCTTTATAATGACAGCGAGATTGTGGGTAATGAATCCTTGAATTTCAAATTTGAGTCCTTGGGTACAACCAAACTGTTTGCTCTTCTTGGTCCATTCTTTGACACCATTCAAAATGGTGGTGTGCTTGTGATAGACGAGTTTGGCGCAAGTCTTCATACACAGTTGTCAGTAGAATTGCTCAAACTATTCTATAGTGTGATGAATACCTTGGGGGCGCAGTTGATTATAACAACTCACGATACAAACCTCTTGCGTAAGGATTTGCTTCGTCGTGATCAGATATGGTTCGCTGAGAAATCTTCTGAGGGTGCATCTGATTTGTACTCTCTAGTGGAATACAAAATCAATCAGGCTAATAGTGTCCGTAACGATGCGTCTTTCTCTAAGGATTATCTGCTAGGACGCTATGGTGCTATTCCTTATTTCGGCAACATTGATAAATTCATCATGGAGTATGGCAGCAAAAAAGAAGAGTAAGTTTGAGAATAAGTTCAAGAGCACTGCTGCTTCCGAAAGCCGTACTGCCAATGTGAGAGATGAGCGTAAGGTGAAAGATGAACAGCCTAAGTTATCTTTTAACTTCAAGGATTTCGATTTCAACCAATGCCCTCCAGGACAGACTCTTGAAAAATGGCAAGAAGAGAAAATGCTTGATAAACTTGTAAGGCGATTTGTAGAAGTATGCTCTTTTACAAGACAAGAAGCGGTACAGCAGGGACTCTTGAAGGTATATGGTGATTTCCCAGAAAACAGCCACTTCAAAATTCCTCCGCATATCAAAGGCAAGGTTTCTTGGGGGACGATTCGGAAAATCGGCGGTCAAAAGCCAAGGCTTGCAGGTTACATCATAGAATCTGTATTCTATCCTGTATTCTTGGACAAAGACCATCTGTTCTATCCTTCTACGAAGAAACATACATAAACAAAAAACAGACCGACATGAACTCTTGTTCACATCGGTCTGTTTTTGTCACAACCACCTACTTCTTTTATGCGTTTTTATCACAAGTGGTGTATAAGGAAAACCTTCTTGGGTCATTTTCAAGCCCTCGCCATCAAATTGAGTAATTTGAATCTCCGTATCATCCTTGATGTATTCACTTTCATAAAAGCATGCCAGAACAGAAAAATAAGTGAAGTCATCTGTTCTCCTGCATATCTTGTACCATTGATCCGGCTCGCTTTTCTCTATCAGATACTTATTATTGATGACACAGATGTTGTCATCTGCCACAATTTCCCATTGTCTTAATGGTCTGTACCTGAGTCCAGGGATGTTTCTCACATAGCACCAGTCGCCTTCCCTTAAGATGTTCAGATAACCACGCTTGAACAGGACTGGTCTTGTATAATGTTTCCTATGTGTGATAGGGTCAACCCAATAACTCTCATGATACCAATCATCTTCAACATGCCAAATGCCGTCTTTCTCTATTCTTATCTTATTCTCACACTTAGTATTCCTACGGATCTGCATGGGAAACTTGACTTTATCAACAGGATAAAATTCATAATGCGGATAAGCATTCTTTAGAGCTTCTGCATCATTCTCTCTTTCCTGCTTGTCTTTTTCTGCAAATTCCGCCAGTCCTTCTGGGGAATCCACTTTCTCCAGTTGACTGCCGATATTCTTCTGCACATAATATTGTTCATCCTCATCAATATACAGTCGCGAGTTACCTTCTCCTTTTATGTACAGATACACCTTATTCGGCTCGTCCCAAGGAATAAACCTATGCTTCCAGCTCAGTCCAGTTCCTACTTGCAGTTCCAAGGTCTTTACCGTAAGATAGGTCTTTTCATCAATATACTTCGATGGGATGCGAGGGTACAGCTTTTTGCCATCCTCTGTACTGAAGTCGATACCCATCAGCTTCACACTTTGTGGCTTATTGGCAAACCACAACCTGTTCTGCAAGTCTATCCATTCTTTCCGACCTACTTTCTTTCTTATGTAGCAATAGGCAAAGCCATCGTTGGTCACATCAATCTTCTTATATTGGCATTCCAATATCATCTTGCCATCCTTATCCTTGATGCCCTTCAGACCTTTTTCGCTTTCTACAATCTGATAGCCATAGGTGTCCATAATCATCTGCTGCTGGCGCTCATGGTTAATGATTTTCATCATCTCCTCATCACCATCCATCATCAAGTCCATCCTGCAGTTGTGATTATAGACCTGCATGCACGCCTCTTGCAGAATGTCTTCTAGAGAAGTACGTCCTTCAAACATGCTCTGCCAATCTCTATCCACAGATGGCAATCCAAACCGCTTATACAGTCCCACGTTGTCCAGTATCACGCAGTATTCTTTACCTTCTGCCACTCGCAGTCCACGTCCCACCATCTGCATATACTTAGCCAATGACAGCGTAGGCCTTGCCAATTGGATGAACTCCACATCAGGACAATCGAAGCCCTCCGAGAACAAATCCACACTTACCAACACTTCTATATCATTAGAAGTGGAATTTAGGGAAGAGGAGAGCGAGGAAGATTTGAATCTTTCAATAAGCTCTTGTCGCTCAGCAAGAGGTGTCTTGCTCGAAATCGCCACAGCCTTGATGCCATTCTCCCGATAGAACTCCGCAATATGCTCAGCATGTTGAATACTGATAGCATATACGATACCTTTCTTTCCTGGCACATACTCCTTGATGGTAAGGCATAGTCTTTCAAGTGATGGCTTCACATCCATCACCTCGTTCAACTCCTTCTGCTGATAGTCACCATCAGCCCCTCGCTTCTGCAACGAGTCTATCAGCAGCTGGTCTGCACTGTCTGGCTTGATGGAGTAGTAGTCATAAAGGCTCAATCGTCCTTCGGCAATAAACTTCTCCATGCTCCATGAGCACAGCAAGGTGTCAAACAAATCCGTGAATCCTTTACCGTTCAATCGATAGGGCGTAGCTGTCAGTCCCAACTTCTTCGTCTTCGGATAGGCATTCATCACCTCAGCATAAGTCTCTGCCAAAGCATGGTGTGCCTCGTCTATCACTATCAATCCCGGCTTCTCTTCCATCTCTCCATAATGTCTCGACAACCATTGTATCGATATTACTTTGATGGAGGTAGATTTTAGGGAAGGGAAGAATTTTTCCAAGGTGTCCTTGATTTGTGAAACGAGTTCACGACGATGGGCTACCACCCACACTTCTTCTTTCAAGAACAAACCTACGAGGGCGGCAAGCAGATACGTCTTTCCCGTACCAGTCGGCATTTGGACCATGACAGAATCATGATGCTTGAATGCTTCTTGCACTCTCTTCACCATGTCCTCCTGATAATCAAAAAGCTTTATCTTCTTCATTGTCATTTCAAAAAGCAAAAAGTCCTTTTACCTTTTTACCCTTTTACCTTTAAAAGTTTGATTGTCTGTGTTTTTCCCGTGATGCCTGTTACCACGGCGATTCCATTGTCACGAATCTCCACCTTCTCATATTTGGCATCAACAATCACTTTTCCTTTCAATGTCATAACGCCCCAATGTCTGGGAACCTGTTCAAAGGCGCAATAGGCACCTACAGGTTGCGCTATGCTGTGGTAGAGGGGTGGCACGATAACTCTACCATCTACCTTCACACCCCATTTCTTTCCTGCTTGATACAATTCCACATGTCCTGCCTCTGACTTCTCATGCAAAAGAAGCATCTCGCTTGCTTCCATTTCCTTCTTTTGCAACATCGCCTCATGATAGTATTTCTTGCCAAGACGTGGCATTACAACATTCAAATCCTCCTTCTCATTCTTCGGGTTATTGCATCCTATATAAGTCTTCTTTAAATTTGAATCCACCAGGTAGTAGTCCTGCTTGCTGTCCATGACAACGATATGTTCACCATACAGGACAGCACATAACCAATACACATGTTCGTAATCATTACGCAGGAAACACACATTCCTGCTATCTTCATAGCTCAGGCGCATCTTCCCTTCACCACCCTCATAATGGTACCATACTTGACAACCGATAGCAGAAGGTCTGAATCTGAATATCATATAAAACCCATAATTCAGAAAATCATATTGTGAAGGACGATAGGACAGAGAAAATTCTTCTTGGGTTCGAGACATGAAGATGTCGTTGTATTCTATAAACTCCCATCCTTTTATGTTGACAACGTGTGGAGTCTCTGCAACGTTAGTGCCATCATCAATGACGGCTTTTGCCAACAGGTCATAATAGCATACCGCCTTCCTGCGAGGTCGATAGAACAGGATGCTTCCGTTCAGTAGTTTCATGTCATAGTAATCGCCTGGCTCCAAGACTTGTTCTCCTTGTCGGTTCACTACCGTCATCTTTCCATCAGGCAGTTTGACAATGGCAAACTCCCCTTTGCTATCCACAAACTCACGATACTGTAGTGTTTGAAGCAATTCTTCATGGCTCATCACCATCATCATTTCCGAGTCTGGATGAATCTTAATATCGTCTTGCACCTTGCTCATCAGGAAAAACTCTCTTTCCTTGGCAGTCTCCTTTTTCTTGCCAACTTTCAGTTTTCCTTCGAACATCGCATTCCAGTTCCATACTTGCGAAGGCAATCCGAACACCCGATACAGTCCCACATTATCTATAATCACGCAGTTCTTCTTCCCCTTAGCAACTCGTAATCCTCGTCCCACCATCTGCAGGTACTTAGCAAGCGACAATGTTGGTCGTGCCAACTGTACAAACTCCACATCCGGACAGTCAAATCCTTCTGAGAATATGTCCACATTCACCAGCACTTGGATGTCACCTTTCTTGAAGGCTTCAATATCCTGTTGTCTTTCCGCGGCAGGAGTCTTCGAGTCTATGGCAATGGCTTTTACGCCATGTTCTTGATACAGTTTTGTGATTTTCTGGGCATGAGAAATATTGATAGCATACACGATGCCCTTTCTGTCTTTACCATATTCTTCCAAACTCCGATAGAGCCTTTCGATGCTCGGCTTTTTATTCAGCAACATATCCATTTCCTTGTTCTGGTAGTCACCATCTGCTCCTCGCTTCTGCAAGGAGTCGATGAGCCGTTGCGTCACACCGTCCGATTTGATGCTCACAAAATCGTATGTTGCCAATCTTCCCTTACTGATAAACTCAGGAACACCCCATGACTGCACCAACACGTCAAACAAATCTGTGAACCCCTTACCGTTCAATCGGCAAGGTGTTGCCGTCAGTCCCAGGAACTTAGCTTTTGGGAATCTCTCCCACATCTCCTTATAGGTCTTGGCAAGGGCATGGTGCGCCTCGTCAATCACTATCATCCCTGGTTCTTCCTCTATCTCGTCGTAGTGTCTCATCAGCCACTGAATGGACATCGCCTTGACGGATGATAATAGGGAAGAGGTATTTGATGAGGAATAGGAATGGAACTTTCTTACGGTTTCGTCTATCTGCGACACAAGCTCTCTTCTATGGGCTACAATCCATACTTTCTCCTTTGGATTATTGCTCACAAAAGAGTCTATGACAGCTGTTAACAGGTATGTCTTACCTGTTCCCGTTGGCATTTGTGCCATCACGGACCGATGAAGGCGCAACGCCTTCTCAATCCGTTCCTTCATATCCTCTTGGTAATCAAATAGCTTGATTCCCTTCATTATTTAAGAGTCTCGTTGACTTTACTCCAGTCTTTATTCATCAATTCCTCGATGATGCTATGAATCTTCATGGCATATTTCGTTCTAGGATGATTGCCATACTGTGTTCCTCTCAGAATACCTTCATAGAAGATGGTTACGATGATTTCAGTCTGTTTTCTGAACGTCGTATATTCATATTCATCATATTTCTTGTTGTGCCAATAGTAGGAACTTGCCCAGTAGCGCTTATGGTTATCCAGCATCTCCGGTGCCAGAAAACCATACTTGACGAGTGTTGCCTTCTTGGTCTTCATCAGTTCGTTCATCTTGCTGTGGAACAACAGAAAGGCATTGAACGACATTCCTTCCATGATGGCTTTCCATTCAGCACTCTTTTTCTTGACAAGAGCTTGGTCTGCCTCCACCTTTGCTGTAACCTCATCCTCTTGCTTCATCCGCTCTTCCAGATAGGTGGTATCCCATTTCCTCCATATCAGTTTCTTGATATACCCATCCAGTTCCATGGCAAACTTTCCTTCTTCTGTCTCCTTGACATGGTATTTCTCTTCCAACAATGGTGTACGCATCTTCTTCGTTATCAGATATACAGTTGATGTAATCCGCAGTCGCTCAATACCGGCATCTTCTCCTGCTATTACCTTATCACCCAAGATAGAAACGGTTTTCTCCAGTTCTTCCAACTTTTCGTCTGTAAAGAAATCATATTCCTTCAACTTCCTCATCATGCCATAGATTTCAAAATACAAGGCATTACTGAATATGACGAAGTCCATGTCATTCAGCGTTTCCGTGAAGAAAAAGAAATAGGTACTAACTGGGTACATCTCCATATTCTGTGGTATTTCTATTTCCTCAGGCAACTCCACTCCCGAAGCCTTACCGTCTTCTCTCGCTGTCGATATAATCTCGCCTGTCTCAGGATTCCTGGCATCCAGATAATTGCCGAAGTCAAAGTTCTTGTCTATCTCGTCAATACCTGTCAACTCCTTTAGTAATATCTTCGGCTGCTTGGCATCACTCTTCATGATTTCCTTGAACACGTCCACGCTTGCCATGCACAGATTACCCACGGCAGAGGCAAAGGCCACGTTCATCAGCAGATTGCCATGCAACAGATCTTCGAACTTTTCTCCATAGATGCGCATGGAGATATACCATTCCTTGGGATTGCCTTCAAAGCCGATAGGGGAGATATGGATGTCCTCAGCCGTATCGGTATGCTGTCCATACAAACTGCTGATGACAGGATATTTCTTCCGGAAATGTTTTTTGATGATCTGTTCGTAACGGTCATAACCATTCTCTGCAAAGTCCAGTACATGCGCCCATCTGCAGCATGCCATGATATATCCGTCATGGTTCAGGAAGTTCATGTTGAAGTACTGGTGCTCGTTGATTCTCACCGTCACCTCCAACTGCTTATGGGTTTTCTTATTGAACGCAAACGTGCCTTCAGACGGAAAATCCAAAGGCACACTGGTTGTGAACACTGGTAATATTATTGGTGCTTCTCTCATTGTTTCTGTTTCATTATTGTTGTAGTTGATAATTTACAGGAGTGATTTCTCCATGTCATTTGGCTCACGAGTTACAGCCATCGGCTCACCTTCAAATGGTGTCTCAGGCATCAAGTCCATCAACTTCTTCTTCATGCCTCGATGGTTGGGGTATTGTCCTGCTGTCTCTTTGATATAGCGGCATACCTCCTGGCGTTTCTCCTCGTTGTTCCATATCTTTACAGCTTCCACCAGGGCTTGATAGCTGTCGAATATCAGTTTCCCGATACGTCTTTTGTATTCGCCTACCAGTTCTTGTATGTCATCACGGTTGATGAGTAGTGGTATATGCTTGCACAGCGTCATCGCAATGGCATACGCTGCATCGGGTCTGTTCTTCTCCAATATCTGTGGGATGGATTTCTTGTGCCATCGTTCCAGTAGACGCAGCAGAGCCGTGAAGTCATCATTATCCCTTGGCTCAAAACTTACTTCCTGCATCAGATATTTGGAGTATTCCTCTTCATAGTCCACGCTCAGTCCTTTCGGAATATAGTTGATTCTCGGTCGCTCCATCTTGGCGCGATACCGTTGCTTTTCCATGGATCGTTTTCTCTGCTCGTCCCATTTTATGCGCAACAGTTTTTCTTCCCTTATCTGGAGTTCTATCTTCCTGAACTCAGGTGTATTCATCACCTCTTTTTTCAGATGCTTCTTGATGACTTTTGTCAGATAGCGTCGCCATGCCTCCTTGCTCTCTTCGGTAACGAATGGTGGACATTGCTCTCCATAGAAGGTGTGCCAGGTGAATGGCTCGAAGTCGAGATGCCAGAGGAAGGATTTGTGTTGGGTGTTGTTGAGTTCCATAATGTATATTTATGACAATTATTCGAGATTATTCATTAAAAGCATTCTGCTTTAAACAAGTTGTAATTATTGTCCGTTCCGAATAAACGACCAATTTCATCTTCCTTTTGCTTTTGGGCGTATTCCACTTCGTCGAATTGCTCAGAAGCACAATCTATTCCCAAGTCTTCAAATTTCTTGATAGCTTGTCTGTTATTACTCTTATGCTTAGAAAAGTATTCTAACAGAATGTCGAACACCAAAGATTCATAATCATAATAAGCAATATCATCACTCTCGTCATAAATTGGAGTTGCAATACTAGATTGCTTAACAATATCATACAAATCCGATTCACAGTCTATAACATCAGATGCATCGACATCACTTGTTGTCAAGTAATTGAATAGGTTATTTCTTATCGCCTCTTTTATTTGAAGCTTAGATAACAACGTTTTTTGCTTTTTTTAACAGAGAACATACATTTCATGCAAAAAGGTAGCCATCTGAAAATGTGAAAGTTGCACAATTACCGGAGAACTTAAAATTGAAAGAATCTTTTCTTTCAATTCCTTCCTTATACTAGTTTTATAATTACTCTGCATTAATTTAGACAAAATAAGCTGTTGATAAAAATCTTCTTTACACTTTTCTATTCCTAAAAATGTCAGATAAATAAAACGTATCGCTTCATTCAATTCAAATTCACGAGTATTGGTCATTAATATTCGATTCCCCATAGATTGCAGTAAATTATTCCTTTTCCAGCAATCGTATTTATTGTAAATCGTATTAAAGTCTTCATCCTGATATAATACTTCAAGGAATTCACTTTCCGAAATGTGGCGTGCAGACATGCCATAAGAGAAATACTTATCAAAGTTTTCCAAATATGCTATCGTATTACGTCCACGAATCGCTCCGTTTCTTACGGAAAATAGCTGTTCTAAGATTTCTCTATTTAACTTTGGAAGATCAGTAGTACTCTCTTCCTTCTTCAAGCAATAATACTGAAGTCCATATCTTGCTAAACCTTTTTTGTATACATCTAGATAAACCGTTGGAGAATCCTTTAACGTAGTATAAGTATCTATATCGATAAACTTTAAAAGTTCAACCCAAAGGAGTTCTGGTAATAACACATTAATTATTTTGCCTCCTACATAACCTTCAGTAAACTCCATAGTCACAACAATTTGCCCAGCAAAACGTTTGGCTTGTCTAAAACTACCTAAGCATTTATTCAAGAGCTCTTTTTGAGAAAAAGTAAGAGACTCTATTGCATTCAATATTCTGTTATTCTCAGTCAATAACTTCACTTCCTTTTCCCAAATAGTCGTACAAGGGAAATCTGCATAAACTTGTGGTAATTGAAAGTCTACCATAAAGATTTTTTCTAAGTACTTTTCATCTATAGCCCTACTTCTCAACTGCTCTATCACATACTTTCTATCACAAGCCACAACAAATTTCAAGTACGGAAAGTTAGCTGTATTTCTAATCAACTTCAAAACTTCCAAGATTTCATCAGCATCCAATCTGTCAAGGTCATCTATCAATACATATAACGGCTTTTTAATTTTCTGCAAACTCAATATAATATGTTCTTTTACTTCAGAAACCGTTTCATTATTTGGGGCAATAAGACTCAATGCCTTTTTGAATGAATTTGGAGTATCAAACGCCGACAACAAGTTAGAATATCTGCTAAAAAAACGAGCTAGAGAAAAATCATATTGCTTCAATTGTAGACTGACAACCTCCAAGAAATCCTTTCGTATCTGGTTTAAAGAATTACACTTCCAAGGATTAAACTCTATAACAACTTGCTTATTATTTTGCAAAAAGCTACGCATCTCTTCTAGAAATACTGTCTTACCTGATCCCCAAGAACCATAAATTGCTATTGCAAAAGATTCCTTCTCATTATGTGTATTTATCAGCCTATCTACTATCTTATAAGCAAAATTTTTACGTACACCTACCATACGAACGGCTATATTGCTTGGTATAAAACCACAATGCGAAATACCCGAAGTTTCCTCTATGCTATTTTGCTCTACGATATGAAAACATTGAGCAACGCAAGAAAGGAAACATATAAAAAGCATCAAGACTAGTATTAAAGCGAAAGGGATACCAAATACACCGCTATTGACCTGTATCCATCTAGGAGCAGAAAAACATACGACCCAAAACAGAGCAAATGGTAAAATTATCATATCCAAAGATATATATGCAAGTCTATGTATTTTGCGAATAATAATAGCAGCACAACCCAGTAATGATATTGATATTATTCTGTCGATCCATAAATGAGTCCATAGCTTAGACATTATACTTTTCATTGCTCCAGGAATCATATAAAGCAAAGCATTCTCAACATCAACATGTATTATGCCATATACATAAACAAAAAAAAATGAGAGCCAGTACTTGCAATATGTGCTTATAATGTTTCATAGATAATACAAATACCTTAATATGATACTTCGACCATTCTTATTCTATATTTACCAAAACAATCTTTGACACTTTGTTTCTATACAAAACACAAAAATTAATTAAGTAATTCCTTATTTTTTCCACAACATACTAAACGCATAATCCTTATAGGCAATACAATATTCATAAAACTCCAATCTGTTTTGTTCTTCTTCATATGTATCAAAGCAATCTCCAGCATAAACTATTTCGTCTTGCTTACAACAACTTTCATCATGATTGAAGAAATAATCCCCCATAACAGTATTCTCAGGAACTTTATTCGTGCCATATTTAAGCCTATAAAATGGAAAGTCAACACTCCTCATCTGCCACTTGATTTTTCCACTTTGAGAAAATACCAACATGATGGGAATAATATTGAACTTCAGATAGCGTAAAGCACACGCAGAGAAACTTACATTATATTTGTCAGCAACAGATTTGACCAATTCACCAGATAAAGCTTTACCTACAAAATCAGATTTAAACTGTGTTGTTGGCATGAGTAAGTTCGCAGCGAACTCATCTGCTTCCCTCTCTATCAACCAAGCCTCATTTTTGCCAAAAGGCTCATAACGATGAATATGAGGTGACATGATTCCATTTTGCAAAGCTCTCCTATGATGATCTATAAAATAGTGACCCAGTTCATGTGCAAGAGTGAAACGCCCTTTGGTATTATTCTCGCCATTGTTTCTTGCAGTATTGATATGCATATAAAACATGTCTTGCTCTGCCTCATACCATGTCATTCCATCGAAAGAATTTGTTCCATAGTCATCAAATATGACACGAATACCTTCGTCTTCAGCAATTTCCATCAAAGGGATAGGAATGGGATAGAACGAGACAATGTTTTCTATGATAACTTGACAAGATTTATTCATCCTTATTGTCTTTATTATGCTGTCTTCTCATTTTTTCCAATACATCTTTTGGCAGTTTGTCAAAGTTACGGGCAGCCATGGAATACTCATGCTTTACATCTTCTGCAACTTTTGCCTGTTCAAGAATATTGTTGCTTTCAACATATCGGTAATCCGTCACCACATGACATGCTCCTCTCAGAATCATATCAACATCAACATGACAATTTACTATACGTGATTTGTAATCATCGTACATTTCGTCGAAGAAATCCAATTCTTCTTCATTGCGAGGAGGAAGGTAACCTGTTGAACACAGTAGTACATCCCATTCTTCAATAGTCAAATCTTTCATGCCTTTAATAAGTTTAAATCATTAAGAGTTTCACATGCCTCTTTCTTATATACCCTAATCGTTGTCTGAGTCACATCAAGACGCTTCCGTAATTTCTCCAACAACTTTCTTGGGAGTTTTTTACCACTTGTCTGATACGCCTTATATGTCAAATAGATAATACGATGCTTCTCATCAAGAGCTGATATTTTCTTTTCCATACAGCTAACGTATTGTATTTTTTGCTCAGGTGTTAAATATGACAAATGAAAATAGTCCACGAAATCTTCTGCATTTTCGATAACAGACAAGTCTTCATCGGATTTAATCTGTGCGCACACACCATGCATTGCAAACTGATACATCTGTGACACTGCTATTCTGATAAGCCAGACAACAATTGCTTTTTCCTCATTCTTACAATGAGATTTGCTCATGTCAAAAGTGGGATAAAGCCAAACCTTATTGAAAGCACATTGGATGGCCTCAAAAGCAACTTTTTCATCATAGCCATTTTTATTTGCAATAATGTCAACTTGCTTATTGATCTTGCTCTCAAAGACTTCAACGAATAAGCGAAAAGCCTTGGTTGCCGCCTCTTCATCGTCTTTTTTACGAGCAATTATCTTCAACAGTTGGACACCATCAAGAGAATATTCATCTTTTTTATTCATTATTTCTATCAAAACTAACGGTTTTGGTATTAAGACGAGCACTCAACGAAGAATGCTCATAAAATTTTTTAGTATATGATAAAAGTTAAAAATGTGAACGGCTCAAGCCGTTTTGCAAGTCCTGCAGGTTATAACACTTGGTTGGACTATTGGGAAGCTAAAAGCGGTAAAACCGCAAGTAGATGTTCTGCCACAGACTGTCACCAGAGTGGCAGATGGAATTTGGTCGGTGCTCATGTTCAAAAAGTATACGGCTATGACAATCGCTGGTATATAGTGCCTCTTTGCAGGGGTTGTAACACTCGCACCGACGAGTTTTATGTTGACGAAACCTTGGTACCAGTACCAAGCAATCTCTAACATTTAACGATTTTAATTAGGATGTGCCTCAAGGACTTGTTTCCTTGGGGCTATTTCTTTTTATTAACTGCCCCTATTATCCTCATAAATGCTTCCACATTCTCCAGGCGGTCCCAACCCGCACAACATGGCGAAGGGCTTTGATGCCCCGCTAATCTTAGAGCGAAGCGGTTCCGAGCACCGAGTAGGGCGGTTTTCTCCCTCGCTCCTGAGGAGAGAGGGTCGGGGTGAGAGGTGGAGCCTTCCTTATGGGTAAGGAAGGACGGGTAGGTTTTCGAAAAAATTCTCCTTTTATCTAAAGAGGAACGTGGCGATTCGATAACGCATACGTTCCAATCACCCCATAACATACCAACGGTATGAAAAAAAATATCATTTGTGTTGGGTGATGTTTGGTTTCATATTGCTCAAAGTATTATTATCAATAAACCATCGCTAATCTTTCTTTCCCTAATTCTTTTATAGGACTAATAACCGTTCCCAACTCATTGATGATATTTCCATATTCTACAACTAGCTTGACAGCATCAGATAAATGTAAATTCTCTGAAATATCAAGTTGTTTGCAAACATCGTTATCACGATGAGCAGCAACATTGTTTCTCACAAGTTTTAATTCGCCTGCATTGTCTTCTCTGAATGTTGCAAGACATTTCTTTACCTCTTTCAAGGCAGAGTAATCATAGCTTGGAAAATTGGAGTTGATAAACTTCATTATTTTTCCTGTATTTTTTATCAACTTCTCTGATGTTTCATAAATAGCAATATATGCAGACTTTATGGCATCTTGTAACTCCCATGAGTTATTATCTGCAGATAGCCGCTTTGTATATTGCTTCATCTCGATGCTTGCCATTTGTATATGTCCTAACGTATTCCAAATAGTCAAGTTATCAGTGAATGCTTCTTTCTTGGCTGTCCATACAGGTATTACGGAAAGACTCGCTTTATCTAAAACCTTATTACACTGCGTAATATTAGTTTTGCAATGTCCGATACATTTCACAATTTCTTCAAGACACGCTTGCTCCACTTGTAAGGTTGAATCCAAGTTGTGCCTTAACTCTTCTCGATTCTCTTCTATGCGTTTGAGAAGAAATATATCTAATTGGCTCTTGTTATTTTTCATTGCGGTGTTTTGCTTTATACTGTTGCATTCTTTCTTTTAAATGCAACCTATTAATAATTTTGTCTTTATCCTCAACTACCTCTGCATATTCGGGATTATACATCATTAAAAAAACACTGATAAAACCATCCATACTATTTTGGATAAAGTTCTCAGCACGCGCAAAGGTTCGCTTCCATCTATTCAATTTGCATTCTTTTACTGTATATTTTCCCTTATCTGTGATACCCATATACAGAATGTCATTCTTTATTTCAATGTGTTCACTATATCTATCAAAATAAGGATTGACAAAAAGAAATTCTTCACCATCAGTAGGATAATCTGTTACTGTCATGTCCCTAAGAGACTTCTTGGTACTTTTTGATGTATTGCATAATTTGCAGGAAAGAACCAAGTTATGTGGAAGAAACATCCAGTCTAATCTACTATTCTTGTTGACAAAATGTTCCAACTCAGCAGTAGCGTTCTCTTCATGTATCTTCATTCTGCAGAATGCACAAAGTCCATTCTGTTTTTTATGAAGATAATTACGCATGTTTTCCTTAAATGAGTCAAGTTCTTTGTCTGTCCACGAATGAACTGTAAGACCTTTGTTCTGAACATTAGAAATCGCGTGTTCATCTTCTGGCTGCAATGAATAGGGCTTGTCTATTATAAAATTCTCTTTTGAGTTCATAACAGAATCATTCCTCAAACGTTTCAATAATTGTCTCTATGATTTTCTTCATTGGGTCAATGTCATTCAGATTGCCTACAATCTCTTTCAAGAAACTGATTTTACTCAGCACTTCCTCCTCTTTCATAGTATCATAGGATATACCATTCATCAGTTCTCCAACAATACTAGCTAAATACCGATTACGAGTTGTTGGCACATGAAAGACTTTCAATAACACTTCTTCTGCCGACCATCCATAAGTGTTGCTTTCTATTCTTTTCGCTTTTATCAGACGATGTTTATCTTTATATAGATGCAGCACTTCAGAGCGTTTCATCGGTAGGTCTGAAACCAAGAAGTTACTATGTGTAGCTATCAACAGATGGCAGGGCAGTCCTCTTAGACATTTGTCTAAGTAGTCTATAATTGACATTTGCCATGATGGGTGTTGGCTTATTTCTGGTTCGTCCATCAGAACCAAAACATTTTTCTCTGCTACAGAAGCAACACTGATGATGGTTGCCAACATATTAAATTCTCCAGAACTCATGTCAATGCAAGAGACAAACTCCTTGGAAACTTTACGAAATGATATTTGACTCAGATTGATAACATGCATCTGTCTCAATTTGTAGAGAGCATAAACATCATGTTTCTTCGTTTCTAAATCATTTCCATCTGTAAGATCAATATTCATACTTATGGCATCCTTGTTTCCTTTTATCTTCTCATAAAAGTCAAACAAGACTTGCTTTTCATCAAAATTCAGTTGCCGGAATTTCTTGCCTGCATAAGTAGTTTCCTTTGCTTTCATTTCAAAGTCATTCAACGTTTCGTTAAAGGTAAATTTTTCATTTACTGCTTGTAACTTAAATCTGAATGAAATATATAGCTCGTACCCAATGGCGTTGATGGCATTATTGATTCGATTCAGTTGTTCTTTCGAGGCAGAAGCTATATTACTGAGAAGAGTAAACAAGATGGAAGTCGGTGAAATCATGTTTCCATTGACTTTCGCGCCTATATACTTATAGAAATGAAACAGCTCTCTTTCTTTACTTCCCGGAACCTTAAACTTATCACAGATGCTAAAACTGGTAGTCACAATCCGTGGCAAATAATCAGGTAAAACAGAGCTTTCGTCTCCGTCTATATAAAAATGCAAGCGTCCTTCTCTCCAATCTAATTTGCACACAGCCTCATTCATATAGTAAATAAGCGTAGTGCAAAAGATGTATTTAGGACGTCTCACCATCGAATACATGGTATAGCTTCCCCAAACATAAAAGAGAAAATCAACGATAGCCTCTAATATAAGACTTTTACCAACGCCATTTTCACCAATCAATAGCGTGTATTGACTATCTTGTAATTTACTTTCAGGTTGAGTAAAATCCAATGTAAAAGAATGGTTACAATCTTGCAAAAAAGTTGCACTTAATATTTTGAATGCCATGTCGTTTTATTAATATACAATTGTTCTAATATATACCGGCTTAGTGTTAAAGGCGAGATTCCGAAACCTTTTCGTGTATCTTCATCAGTTACTTAACAACTATCAATACCACTTCAAATAGGTATATTAATATATACCTTGTGCTATATGCTCAGCTGCTATATCAAACAAATTTTGATAATGCGTCCAATAATCATTATCTTCATTTGGAAAAGGAGAAAACAATAATTTAGACGGAGTTATACCATTCATCATTCTACCAGAGTTTCTTTGTGCTAATGCTTCCAATGGCTTTTGCGTAGTTGTTGTAAGGTGCGCTGCGGCATTTCGTATAGTTCGATAATCAAATAACTCAGTAAATATTGCGTCTATATTTTGGGCTATAGGGTTTGCAACTCCAAAGAATAGTATTGACATCTGTTTTACCGTTTGGGGATTAGCCCAATCAAAGTATTTATTGCAACCAATTAACAATTTATGCGCATGCTCTTCGTCTGAAGCTGAAACAAATGTTCGAACATAACTACCAGTCAATGTTGCTTTGTGCATAATATATGCGACACATATTGATTCCAAAAATGTCTCCCATGCAACTTGGAATTTTATAGCGGCTGCATCTATGATAAAACCTCGATGATATTCATCATAAATGTATTGTCCAGTCTCATCTTGTCTAAACGCATCACATGCGTATTGTTTAGTAGCAGATACTGATGTCCTATAATTTGTTAAGATTTCACTGATTTCCATTTACCATGAGATTTATAATAAAGCGTGTTCTTGCTTCACGTTTACTTGCGTCTGTAGTTGCTCTTCTGCAATTATCTATAAATTGTCGCTCTTCATTAGTCATTCCTATAACGTTTTCTGAAGTTGCCATTTCATAGAGATAATTTACCCGTTCTAAGCGTTGACATACCAAAGGAAATTTTCTTTTATCTTCCAAAATATTCGGGACTTCCAAATCTAAACCTTCTAACCCGAAATAAAGATGATAAATAGATGTAAACAGGGTATAAAAAAGATGTAATCTTTTAAATTCTGTAGAAATAAGTCCTTCCTTAAATATTTGGTTAATCGTATCAATAATAAATTTAAAGCGATTTTCTAAAATGACAACATCATAGTCAAAATTACGCTCAAATAAATCATAATAATATTTGATTTTTTTCTTTTCTTTGATTCCAACACACATCGCAATCAACAAATCTGCAGTAAGACTAACATCTTCCATTCTAAAGATTTTCTTTTCTGTTAAGATCTTATTTTCTATCCAAAAAGTAAAATACTCTTTAGAAATCTGATCTGCTAAGAGTTTGAATGGTCCAAAATGATTTGCATTGATCTTTTCTTGGTCATTCAAGACAACAGAATAAGAATTAAGTCTACTAAAAATATCTAACACCTTTGGATCTGGCATGTTTACCAATAAGTCTGCAGAGATTTCATAACTCAAAATATTGCTTTGGACTTCATCATCTATTTGGTCTAACTGTGAAAAATACAAGCCCCCATACTTTGAGTTATGCTTAGGAGATAACATAAAACCATCTTGCAAAAAAGAAAGTATTGTACGTAAGCGTTGTTGCCCATCAACAACTTCTCTTATATTATTTCTTGTTGTTACATTTAATTTTTGGCGAATGAAAACTTTTGGAATCGGGAATCCCCTGATGATGGTATCCATTAAATAAGAACGGGCATTATCATCCCATACCGATCGACGTTGAAATTTTGGGTTCAACTCCAATTGACCATTAGAATACCATTCCAAAAAATCACTTATACTATAAGTTCTACTATCAAAATTCTTCATATTTATCACATTTAAAAGGATCTGCTATAATTCAATCAAATATCTTGTACGTTACTTAGTTCTCCACAGTATATTTACAAAAACTGGCTACTAAGCCCAATCCCCTAAAACAAACTCATTATAGGGTGGTAGAGGAGCATTTCCCTAAATTCATCACTCTTTCAGTCCCTCTCGACATCTGTCGAGGAGTATCTAGGCATTGCAGCATACCCTCCAATCACCCCATAACATACCAACGGTATGAGAAAGGCAATCGCCATACTACCCGTAGTATCCGCAATATACCCCATGATTACTGGAGCAACCGCTCCTCCCACTATCGTCATGATAAGCAACGAAGAAGCAAACTTGGTCTTTGTCCCCGCATCCCTCAATGCCAGCGAGAAGATAGTCGGAAACATGATGCTCTCTCCCAGATACAGGGCGAAGAACGCAATGAGCGATAAGGTTCCGCTACATACCACCACAATCAATGTGGCAACAAAGGTGAGGATGGCACAAGCCAGCAGCACCAGCCTTGGCTGGATATAATTCATGATGACACCACCAGCCAACCTGCCGATAAAGAACAGACCCATTCCGCCAAAGGCGAGATACAGACTGGCAGTCTGCTTCTCTATATGAATGCTCTCCTCAGCATAGTTGATGAAGAAACTGTTCACACCCGTCTGGGCAGCCACATAAAGAAACAAGGTCAGCATACCGAAACCGAATGCCATCACTCGCATCGGCTTCTCCTCCACCATCTCGTTCGTATCCGCCTCATGCGCTCTCCTTGGGTCCGGCAACTTGATCCTTGACAGGACCAGTGCCACAGCAAGCACGAAGATACCCACCAGGGCATAAGGAATGGCGATGTTGACACCCGAGAACAGAAGCTGTCCGCCAACCAGCGGTCCTACAATCCATCCGATACCATTGAGCGACTGCGACAGGTTGATTCTGCTCTCCGCCTTGTCAGGATGTCCCAGTACCGTAGTATAAGGATTCGCACTCGTTTCCAGACAGGTCAGTCCGCATCCTATCACAAACAGCGACAGAACGAAGAAGTAGAAACTGTTGATCCTGCTTCCCGGTATGAACATCAGAGCACCGATACCGAAGAGAACCAGTCCTGTTATCACTCCCCTCCTGTAGCCCCACTTCCGGATAATCCATCCGGCAGGCAGCGCCATCAGAAAGTAGGCACCATAGACAGCAGCCTGCGTCAAGGCCGACATCGCCTTGCTGATATGGAACGACTCCTGGAAATGCGGATTCAGCACCTCCAGGATGCCATGGGCAAAGCCCCACATGAAGAAGAGACTGCTGATGATGAGGAAGGGCACCAGATAGTTATGCCCTTCGTATCTGAAGATGGATGGCTTCGTCATGATTCTCTGCAAATTTAAGACTGTCCTTTACTACCAGTGCCAGATAACCGCCGCCACCGGCTCCCGGCATCTTCCATGCCAGAACCTCCTCCATGCGGCTGTAGCGGTCAATCATCGGCTGCACACTCGCCTCCGGTTCTATCACACCATTGATAGACGGATTCACCATACCCGGGAACATCGCAATCTGGGCTGCGAAAGATGCCCTGTATGCTGCAGCAAAGGCATCGAGGTCATGCGCCAGAATCGCCTTCCAGCAAGCTTCAGCAGCATCAGCCAGTGCTTTCACCTTCTCAGGAGTGATATCCTTTCCTTCCACCACACTGCATCCCGGCCTTCTCGGTTCCATCGGAATCATCACCAGATGGTCTTCCAGGAAACGGAGAGTCATCTCATCCTGCGTACTTTCAATCTTCTCCGGCCAGAAGTTGTTGTCATAATAATGACGCACCAGACCAGGCACACTGATACCGATAGAATCCTGGGCACCCGAGATGATGCCGTCGTGACGCTCCGGGTTGTTCTCAAAACAGAATACCAGTCGGGCAAGCATCTCCGGATCCATCTTCGGCAACTTCACCGGCCAAATCTTCTGAATCATCTTACGGGTAGAGGTAGACAGACCGCAGCGGTCGCGCACCTCAAAGGTCGGTTCCAGCGAGATGGTAATCGCCCATCCCGGATGATACATGCTTACATAAGGCTGGTCAATCCAAGTACCAGCCAGATCCAGACGGGTAGGAATCCCCGCCTCCTGTGCCGAATTATCCGATACATTCGACAACGCCTTCTTCAAGTCAGAAGAAGACCGTGCCTTCAAACCCGCATGAGGCGTGCGCTGGAGTTCGACATATTCGATGCCCCTTTCCTTACAGATCCTACGTTTCTCATCAGACCCACCTTCAGCGTTCACCACAAACACATCCGGTTTCACCTTATCAAGAGTCGGCAGAAAGTCGATGACTCCGCTTCCCTCATTGATATACGCATCCTTCACCGCCTTGATATTCTTGACCATGAATAGCCTTTCCTCCTGCGGAAACATAGGCTTGCGATGCTTATACTCCAGATAAGTAGCATCCGATCCGATACCCACATACAGGTCACCATACCGTGATGCCTGCTGGAAAAACTCCACATGACCGGAATGCAGTAGGTCGTAACATCCACTTACAAAAACTTTTTTCGTCATTTGTTGTTTATCACTAATCATAGAGTCTCCGAAATCAGAATAAGGGAGATGTGAATTAAGTGTTTCCTCTAAGTGATTTATTCTTTCTTTTCTTTTTTCCATTAGCAATAGTTTGTGTTGTAAATATGTGATTTGTGTGCCTTATTTGTGTCGTAACCGCCAAAAGAAGTGCCAAGTTCTGAAGATAGGCTCACTTAGTGCCTCTGCAGGAAAATAACTTATGAAGTTTTATATCCGGACATATCCTTTGCAGATTATGCCCTAGCTTCGATTTTCTGAAGCGAGTTCTTTCTTCATGCTTCCATCCCCCCCCCAAAAAAAAAGTAGTCCTTGTAAAAGATGGGTGGATACTGTTCGCCGTATATCTGTTATTTCATTCCATGTATCTTCTTCCATAAAGCAAACCAAGTCCTGAACAAAGGTTCGCTCAATGCCTCGGTAGGATAATGCTTCACGAAGCGTAAGTTGCGCAAACTCATTCTGAGATAGCGATGAAGTTTGCCTTCATTCTCCTTGCTTCCAAGTCGAGTGTCATATTGCCCAAAATTGCCTCCTTGCATGATTTCTGCCAACAAAAAACGACCTTCATACTCATCTATAGGAGCAATCATTTTCTCTTCTGGCAGTCCTAAAGTTTCATACAATACATACATCACTGCCTGTGCAAACTTCCACAATCCGAGATGTTTTAGCTCACGTTGCAATACCGTCTTATTTGCTATATTGCAATCCGTGTTCCGTAAAACAAAATAGTAGTCTATTAGTTGCCGTAAACCAATTCCCTCAGTGAACACATGGCGATAGAGATGAGAGAGGATATATATAACATTGAAGTTCATCGTTGGCATAGTAATTTCCCCATGTCCATCTGGTAACGTAACGACATTCGAACATTGCAAATCCATCACCTCCTTAAACCATTTCTGCATCCTGCTATTATGAATAGGGAAAAACATATACGAAGGCGTAAAATGCACCTCTATTGCAGTTTTCATCACAGGAAAATCCACATGATGATACCTCATCACTTGATTTGGGCACACCTTATTTATATATTGCGTCACCTTTGTCCTGCCTCCAGCAAGATAGATATCAATATCCCCAGGTGTTCGCATATAAGGGTCTGGATAAAGCAAGGCATTGCCTTGCCCTTTCAAGATACAATTGCGGAATCCTACCTGCTTGAACTTCTTACACACGTTGGCGGAATCCATAAACAAGCGGATATTCTGCTGTTTTATCTTCTGTGCCATTCCCATCCACTGTATAAGCAAACTGGCATTTGGTGCAAGTTCCTTAGGTAGCTGCTTTATGCCATGAAACAACACACCTAACAATGCTTGCTTCTCTGCTATAGCATACAGTATTTTCCAGTCCGCATTCTTCAGAAATTCTGGAATATCCTTAGCTAAACCAATACAGAACTGTAAAAAATCAAAAAATATTCGTTGTTGTGAAACCATTGTTATAATTTTGCACGCATGAAACAAGCCATACGTATCATATTGTCCTACATAGCAGCTATCATCCTCCTTCCGATAGCCTTGCTATGTAAGTTCTTCCGAAGAAAGTAATCCTACCTTTTTCGGAAAGGATCCTTGTATATACCCAAGAGCTGCTTACCGAAGTAATAGAAGAACTGCATGTCATCCACGAAGTAACGCTTGAAGAGGCGCTTGGGTTCCATGATGAAACGATAGAACCATTCTAGGGCTAACTTCTGGAAAATCTTAGGAGCACGTTTGATATTACCAGCCTCAAAATCGATGGTAGCACCAAGAGCCATGAAGACATCTATGTTTGGCAACTGGTCCTTATAACGATATATCCATTTCGTCTGCTTTGGATTACCAAGACCCACCAAAACGACATTGGCTGATGAAGATTTCAACATCTCAACAATATGGGCACACTCCTCCACGTCTTTTTCAAATCCAAATGGAGGCGAATAAGTACCCACGATGATTTCTCGCCCTATTCGCTTGTTGATTTTCTCCTTTGCTATGTCAGCCACACCTTCCTTGGCACCCAACAAGAAAACCTTGATATTTTCATCCTTTGCATGATAATCACAATACATAGGGAAGAAACTAGACCCTGGAATTGCTTCCTTCAGAGGCTTGCCGATAACTGACGACATCAGCTTCACAACTTTACTATCACAAATGGAGAATTCTGCCTTAGAAGCATATTCATGAAACTCCTTATCATGCTGATGCTTCATGATGTCATCTATGTTAGGAGTAACCAGCACTCCCTTATTCAATTTCTCCAACAATTCTTGCGCAGCCAGATTGTCTATTCTTACATTTAATAGATGTATTGATTCCATAGTAGATTTTCCTTACTTAATAATACCAATTTCTTTCAAAGCTGCCAACAAGCCATTTGTTTGATTTACTTCTACCTTGATGCTCTTCTTCACACTTGCATTCTCACCTGCTTCCACATCACGATGACTATCGCCAATCATATAAGATTCCGATAAGTCGATGTTGAAATCTTTGGCAGCACGAAGCAATAAGCCTGGCTTAGGCTTACGGCAATCACAATCTATCTTGTATTCAGGACGCTCACCCTCAAAGCCCTTGTCTGGATGATGAGGACAGATATAAATGCCATCTATATACGCACCGTCCTTACCCAAGAGCGTAGCCATCTTCTTGTGAATTTCATTCAACGCTTCCCAAGAGACCTCACCCCGTGCGATGACTGGCTGATTGGTGACGACAATGGCAAGATATCCACTCTGATTGATAAGCTTGATAGCTTCAGAAACACCATCTATCAATTCAAAATCATCAATATTTCGGAGGAAGCCCACATACCTGTTGATTGTTCCATCACGATCAAGGAATATGGCTTTCTGTTTGTTGGTAAGATTCTTTGCCTGAACAACACCATTTTCATAATCGGCCTCCACTTGATGAAAACGTTCTGGAGTTCCCATGTCCTTTACATATTCAGGACTGTCATAACAGAACATCATGTTTGAGCCACACAAAGGTTTGAGTATCTGTCGGTCCAAGTCTACCTTTCCTTGTGGGAATCCAGACTCTTTGTTGATTTCAAGAGTTTTCAGACTAATATCCAATGCCTTGGGATCTATCACATGAAGACCAGCATTCACACGATTGTCATACCACTGAGGACGTACATCTTCCTTGGCAAGCCATTTCTCTACATGACCGTTTTTATCAGCAATGATTAATCCACTATCGTATGGATGCGAGTTGGGATGTGTAAACAGAGTAACAAGACCACCATGATTCTTATGGAATGCAACCATACGATTGAAATCAACATCGAATGCCGCATCCGCATTCAAGAGTAAGAAAGGCTCATCACCAATCTTTTCCCTCAATCTAAACAAAGCACCAGCATTGCCAAGAGGAGACTCTTCTACAAAATAATCTATCTTTACCCCAAACAGACTGCCATCTCCAAAATAGGCAATAATCTTGTCGGCTAGATAACCTACGGTCAAAATAATGTCTTTAAAACCTTGCGCACAGAGAGATCTTATTTCTCGCTCAAGAATAGGCATACCTGCCACTGGAATCAGTGGCTTTGGTATGTTAGGAAAAAGTTCTGCGATACGTGTTCCTCTACCGCCCGCCATAAGTATTGTCTTCATTTCTAACAATGTTAAGTATTGTATGTAAAGTTATTACTAATTACCAAAGAATTTTTCTTCCAGCATCAAGCACAAGCAATGATATACTGGAAGATGAAGTTCTTGAATCTTATAAGTCTCAGTCTCAGGAACATGGATACAAACATCAGCGAATGTTTCCAACTTGTTTTCGTTCTGACCAGTCAGACCAATCACCTTCAAGCCCTTAGATTTCGCTGCAACTGCTGCATAAAGTACATTTTTACTGTTACCAGAAGTTGATATACCCAAGAATACGTCACCAGCTCTACCCAAACCATTAACCTGCTGGGCGAAGATCAAAACAGGAACGGCATCATTCATAAATGCAGTAGTCAAAGAAGGTTCACCCACCAAAGATATGGCAGGAAGAGTTCCCTGCAAATGATCTGCCAACACTGTACCCATCTCTGCATCAATCTGCATCAATCTGTCAATCTGTGCTGCATAAATCTTGCGCTTCAATTTAAACTCCTTCATCAACTCACCAACAATATGTTCTGAATCTGAAGCAGAACCTCCATTTCCTGCTACCAATAGCTTGCGACCTGCCGAATAAGCTTCCTCCAGGATTTGGTAAGCTTTCAAAATATCATCTTTACAACTCTCCAACTGTGGATAACGTTGTACCAAAGTTTCAATATGTTTATCCATACTCTTACCCTTTTATTTATACTGTACCTTATTCAATGCTGTTACATTATCTGTCGGATAAATCTTCCATCCATGAGCACCACCATCAGAGAACTGGAATGGCATCACAAAACCATTAAGTTTCTTCAAAGCCTCTTCCACTTCCTTCTTACGGGTAGGCTCAACCACAAACATGATGAAACCACCACCACCAGCACCGGAAACTTTACCCGCCTTAGCACCAGCAGCCATCGCAACGTCCATTGCCTCCTGAATCATAGGATTGGTAATGTTATTCGCCATCTTCTTCTTGTTTTCCCAACCTTCACGGAGAATATCTGCAAATCCATCAATATCACCCTTCAAAATAGCAAGTTTCATGTCCTTGGCACTCTGCTTAATCTTATGCATAGCTTCCACAGCATCATTATCACCATGGGAGGTATTCTTCTTTTGCTCCTCAATGATAGCTGCACTACTACGACTCTTACCAGTAAAGTAAAGAAGCATACTTGCCTCCAACTCATCAATAATCCATCGCTTAATCTTCAAAGGATTCACGATTACAATATCGTTCTGTAAGAACTCCATATAGTTGAAACCACCGAAAGCCGCTGCATATTGATCCTGCTTACCGCCAGACAATCCCAAGTCCTTGCGTTCAATCTCGTATGCAAGTCGAGAAATCTCATAATCACCCAGTGGTAAACCAAGCCACTCTACAAATGCTTTCAGAATACATACTACCATAGTTGAGGATGTTCCTAAACCAGAACCTGCAGGAGCGTCATTGTATGTAGTAATCTTGAAAGATTTAGCACCAACGCCAAAATCTTTTACCACTCTATTATAAACACCCTTGATGAGACTTGCCTCACCATCAATCTCCAAACTTTCTGCCATAGGATAACTCTTGTTACAATGCGCATCAAACGCATTGATCGTTATCTGATTGTCATCAGTTTCTTCGATTGTACAATATGCATACAAATTAATTGTTGCATTCAATATTAAACCTCCGTATATATCGCTATATGGCGATACGTCGGATCCGCCTCCTGCCAAACCAAGGCGCAACGGTGCTTTACTACGAATAATCATTGCTTTATATTTTATCTGTTATTTTTCTCTATTTTATCATTCTATGTTAGCATGAAAATTATTGTTTTTTCTTAGCTCAACTTACAACTACTAAAAAGATGGGGAATCCTTTCTTCAATAACATTAAATGGTATCGAAAAATCATGTTTGACTTTTGGAAGTTTTTTATTGCATAGTTCTTCACGAGCTTTTTCTTCGTTTCCTAAAGGTAAAAACAATGCATTATCATCAAATGTCTCATGAAATATTTCGATGTCACTCAAAACGATTTTTTTGCATCCACAGGCGACAGCTTCAAAAGGTGTTCTTCCAAAGCCTTCATCCAGAGATAACAAAGCAAATGCATAAGCAAAATGGTAAAGGGATATCAAAGTTTCTTCTGTTACATATCCTGTAAAAATAAGATAATCTTTCATTTGTTCTATCTTATTTTTCAATTCCTCATCATTTCCCCAACCTTTTCTACCAACAAGCACTAACTTCATGTTTCGCTCTTTCAATATTGGTGCTATTACCTTCAAAAGATATTTAAAGTTCTTACGAGGCTCTATTGTCGATACAGATATGTAATAAGAATTTTCTTGAAGATTCCATGACTTCAAGAGTTTGATATCGGCTTTTTCTGCTGCATCTTTAAAACTTATAGCAATATTCTCACCAAGATTATAAATTGGCTTTAGAGTATATTGTGCAAGCTGATGCTTTTCTGACTCAGAAATCGTTATAATACCATCCACCCATTTCATTGCCCACAAAACCTTAGGTGTAAGATAAAATTTGGCTGCTACATTGAGAGTCTTACGATATTTCAAAAAAGCACAATCATGAATTGTGGGGAATACCTTTCCTCTATATCCCCATTTTAAGTCTATGGGTGGGGGAAATATTGGAAAGAGAACGATATCTGGTTTTATCTTTCTTATAGTCTTAGAAAGAATAAAATTCTCCAACAACAATCTATTGCTTTTTGAAATAATTACCGCATTGGGATTTTCGTCCAATTCGTTTTTTACATGAAATATTGGTATAACTTTATGCTCCGTTGTAAGCAACGCACGATACAAGTCGATGGCATACATCTCAACTCCCGTTCGCTTACGGCCATTTAGAGGAGTCAAATCAACTGCAATTATCATACATCCAAAGATTTTTTGATGAAAGATAAGGACTTGTGTCTCCATTCCTCCATCCTTTTGTTTACTTCCGTATAATCAACATATAATTCTTTAGGCATCTTTCGTGTTCCATCATCATATATAATGCGGTCTTCAAGCCCCATAATCTTCAATATGGACAAAACACGGCTATTCATATTGCTAACAGGATTTACTAATGTAGTAAAAGGCTTGTTGAAATTGATAGAAAAAGCTGTTCCATGGAAACTATCTGTTACCACATAGGAAGCACCAGAGATTAAACCGACCCATTCTTGCGGACTTAAATCGAAAAGATCAGTCATCTTTTCTGAATCATCCTTTCTAAAATTTATCTTCATGTTTACTACTTTGCATCCAAGGCATCCTGCAATGTTATCACATAACTCTTGGATATATTTTGAGCCTGACAATGTATAAACCAAGACATATTTTTCTCCACTTAAAGGATTCTTTGCTACATTATTCAGCCACTCTTCACTTGTAACAAGTAATGTAGGGTCTAAAACAACCTCTACATCTCGACCTGTTAACTCTTTAATAAGTTTTGCGCCGTGTAGTTCACGAACAGAGAGATACTGGATGTTTTTCAATAAATTTCTGTATTCATCTTGATACTTTGCTGGGATTGAAGCCGCAGATATACTTGCTGCATAAGAAATACGACGGGCACCAAATTCCTTTGCAAATTCCAAGAAATACACATCGAGGTTATCATTATGCATATAATTCCAGATTTGATCACTTCCTGCTATATATACATCATAAGGCAAATCTGTAGCATGGCGAATTTCCTCAATAGTGTAATAACGATTCGAATGACGTATAAACTTATCAAAGAAGTCTAAAAACAATTTATGCTTTTCTTCCGCATTACTTTCGTTTTTCTTTGCAGCCAACTTACGTTGCAATACGTCTACCACTAACTTTCCTATTTCAAACGGAGCTTTCCATCCATATACCTTAAATCTATTCTTTATAGCTGGCAATATAGATGAAGCATTTGAAGCCAGATCCTTTTCTATTTTTTGCAAATCTATCAACTCAGCATCATACCCAAGCTGATTAAGCTTCCATTGCAAGGCATAAGCTTGCAACTCTGCACCATAATTGTCGCATTTTACAAATGTAACTATTCCTATTTTCATTATCTTCCAATTTTATAGATGACTGTTTTATATGTATTATAAAGTCCTAATGCGTAGATACATTTTTTTATGAGATATACAAAGAACCACTTTGCTGTTGGTTTGTAAGGAAATCCATATTTTCGAGAAAAATCATTTAACGGCATATCACTTATCATATCCAACACTGCAGAATTTCTATTATCCAAACGAGGCATTGGATGTTTTAGATTTGTCTGTTCTTTTATTGCCTCCTCCATTGATCTTTTTTCAATAAAAGCATATTTTTTCAATTCATCACAGATTTGTGGCATAAGCCCCATATTGTCAATGACTAAAGAGACACCGCTTGCAACATTACGAGAGAACTTCTTCCCATGTCTTCCTATCCCCCAGAAATCAGCAATCGTAAATGTACCTATACGCTCTGAATTACAATATTGACAGCGGAAACAACTCTCTCTGAAAATAACACCCTCAAAAAAAGCATCCATATAACAATTTTCAGAAAGAACCAATATGTGTTCTTTCGATTCAGAAAATTTGATAGCTGGGACTATCGACCAGCTGTCAAATTTTCTGAATCGAAACCCCTCTATATTCTCGCCCCTTAGAGCGAGTTTTTTTTGAATTTTTTCAATATATCGATCGAAACACCCCTGCGAAGGCACTCCATGACATACTAAATCCAATGTATAAAGCAATCCATTGTAACGCTTTCCTCCCAAATAAGCATATAACCCCGCAATTTGGCATCCTGTTCCAGAGAACAATACTTTTTTGCCCTTAAGTATGTATTCTCTTGCTTGCTTATATGAGTTTCCAAGATTACTTTGCACATATTTCGACCCACGTAAAAGTGAAAGCTTCTCTACTGTATCAACTGCAACATGGTATACATTCAAGTTTTCATCAATTGTTGCACCAAATACGACACCACCTTGTTGCAGTATCCAACGTGCAAATACAGAGAAAGCACCTCCAGAAGAGCTTACTTTTCTGTCAGTATTACTAATCATTGCATACGCTTCTTGATTATCATAATTCAATCTTTCAATGTGATTCAATTCTGGGCAACGCTTTTGACACAACCCACATTGAACACATTTGTCCTCTTCAATTTGAGGAACAAGAAAGCCTTCTATATCTCGCACCATTTTTATGGCTTCTTGTCGACAACTCTGTTGACAAGCCCCACATCCTGTACAATGTTTTATATCCGCTAATTCTATTTTTGGCATCTTTTTATATCTTATTGTAAGGTTGCATGACCAGATTTTGTCCAAATTTGTGGAAACAACACTCTTACTATCGTCTTGAAGCATTCATAAAAAGCGAAGAAATATCCTCTATGCTTCTTCCAATAGTACCATGTTTCATTAAGAGGAGAGCCATTTGGACGATTGAAAGCCTTCCATCTGTCTCGTAAGCAAAAATCAGGATTGTAACATTTACCTAATTCAGAGTGAAGTTCACAGCTTCCAAGATAACATGGTGTTTGGTAATACGGAACGCCCAATTTACCAGCCATTAAACCATAATCAGAATCCCCTTTAGAATGACGATAATAAGAATCATTAAATCCTACTTTTTGAAAAGCAAAACGAGGAATTAGCACTATGTTTCCTTGACTATAATCAATTTTCATCAAAGTTCCATCTGGAGAAACGAATTTTTTCCATTTCATCTCTCCGCCATATGTCATACCTGTATGAGCAGAATCTTCAACCGGACCACATAAGATTGCCTTATTGTCTAATTGTTCGGAACAATTTATAAGAACGTCGAATAATTCAGGGTATACAATAACATCGTCATTAAGCCATAAATAGTAATCAAAATCATTTTTTGCAGCTTCTTCCCATGCTGTGCGCATACCTCTATTCCAAAACAGCAAGCCATCACCATTAATGATGTGAACTTCAGGAAAATCCTTTTTTACAGCTTCTGGTGTGCCATCAGTACAACCGTCATCTGTCAGAAATACTTTGTACGAATATCCTTCAGGAAGTTTAAGTTTCTTCAAGCTATCTAGGCATTGAAGAGTAGTCTTTTTTCGATTGAAGACTGTCATTAATATTGCTATTCTCTTCATTTTATTTCAAATTATTAAATTTTACATATTTTAATATAATCTCAGGCCAAGAAAAATCTTTTCGTTGATTTTCGAAATCTGAAATATATTTTACCATTGTATTATAAACACTTTCATCTTGATATAAGTTCATTATTTTATCATGCAATTGTATTGCATTATTCTTTTCTACAAGATAACCACTTTTTCCATTGTCAATAATGCCTGAAAAGCCACCAATATTCGTTGCTATGATTGGTTTGTCAAATACAAAAGCCGTTTGAGGCAATCCACTCTGGGAAGCTGACAAATATGGACAAACAATAAATTTACTATTTTTTATCAAGAATGTTAACTCAGAATTTGTTATCCATCTATTTAATATAAATACATTGGGGCGACCAGCAAACTTTTGTAATGCTTCATCGTATCCTTTACCAGCAATTACCAAGTTAATTTCACCATTATCTAATTCTTTCTTTATTGAGTTATACAACAAAGACAGTCCCTTGTAAGGAGCTATAAAGCCAGAGAACAAAATGTATTTAGTAAATGGAAGTTTTATATGTGTACAAATCTCGTCAAAATCTGTATAACAAGTGTAAAGACCAAATGGAATAGCTTCAATGTTCAGCACACTTTTATTAGTTTTTTGTACGACTTCATTTTTTACGGATACCGAAAAAGTTCTTATTTTCAAACCGTGTTCTATAGCATATACCAATGACGGCTGTAAGGTTTTCATATCCATATGATTTAAAAATGCCTCATGGAAAGACATCAACACTTCCTTGACTTTTAACAATTTATGTAACCATTCAATAAAAGTTGCAGGACCAACAAGCTCAACCAAATCATACTTACCATTATTAAGGACATTAGCCAGTTTCTTCAGTGTTAACTTGCATATAAAGGAAGCTATACTTTTTTTTAGTCCACTACTGTTAGCCCCCGTATTTGTCCCTTGATATATGAAAATATGACTATTAGGGTATTGATTTATAAAGCTGCACCCAAACGATTTTTGATAGTCCAGCTCATAAACCCCTCCATACTTTATTTTTTCATTTACAGAAAAATCAAACCCTGTAGCAACTCTTGTATTTTTATTAAACAGGCAATAATAAAAATCTACATCAAATCCATTTTGACACAAGTTCTTCATCAAAGGAAGTGTACTGTCTGCAAATGAACCTGAGACTATAGCTATTCTTCGACGTTTCATAATTTATTGTTTTATTAAACTTTTTAGCCATGCTTTAATTACTTGTTGTTTTGAAACCTTAAGCATCTTACCATTCTTTAGCCACCACATTACCTCAAAAACTCCTTTATTCACAAATAATTTTTGCAACATTCGCACTCTTCTCTTTTTCAAATAATCAGATATAGAATTATGGCAAATCTTATTTAACAAAACTTCCGCTTCTGTACAAGGTCTTTCTTTATCTAAAATAGCATAGAACACTTCGTTCATGCTGTTCAAAGCTTCTATTTTTTCTTTAATATGGCCCCCATTTGTGATAGTCAAGGAACTAACACGGTATTGAAAAACTGGTACTTGAGTATTTGCAACTCCAGTTTTTTGAGCAGCAATATAAGCAGAAAGATCATCACTACCCCAAGCAAATGGCATTTTATAAAATCCACCGTTTTCTCTTAATCTTTTGACATCAAATAGCCAATCCCCAATAAATTGAAGACGTTCGTATATAAATCGACAAAGCATCATTGAAGCAACAGATTCTCTGAGGGGACGTGGTTCTTGAAATCCAACTACTTCATTATCTTCATTAATAATTTCTGTCCAACCATGATAAACTCCCAAATCAGGGAATTCATTAATTAATAATTTATATGATTCCAAACAGTTTGGCAAGAGTCTATCATCATCACCCATACAGATGATGTAATCACCTGTCACATAAGAAAGACAAATATTCCAGTTGTCAACTACATTCAAAGCTCCACAATTCGTCTCATTGCGGTAATAACGAATTCGGTCATCTTTAAACTCATCAACTACAGATTTCAAATTCTCTGGAGATGCATCGTCAACAATAATTACCTCAAAATCCTTGTATGTTTGACACAAAATGCTGCCAATGCACTCTTTAAGAAACTTAGCTTTATAAGCTGGTATTGCAATAGAAAACTTCATGATTCAAAAATGATTATAAATACGTACTAATATCTAATCTGATCTAACTAATCAGATAAAGGAAGATATGCTTTTTATCCCTGCTCCCTTCGGCTGGGTAAATTAAGCCTATTAAAATAGATAACCTTCAAAACATAACCGAGTAATAATAATGTTGGATAGACAGACAATAATTCACCTGTCATATTTGCGAAAGTTAAATACACACACAAAATACTAATTCCTAAAGCTACAACTTTTTGAGAATATCTTCTATTTTTGAAAAAAAACACAAACGTTGTTATATAAAAAGAAAAATATAAGAACAGTCCAACAAAACCTCTTTCCAAAATATAATTCATAACTACTCCTTCCAAGCCAGCCAAACGCTTATCTTGTAAATACTCTTTACCAAGCCCCCAACCCATATCTATATTGAAATAGTTATATCCACAACCAAACAAGGGATTATCTTGAACATGATATAAAACAGCTGCATATTGCAAGGATCGAAGTTCCATGGAAGATCCTGTTACATTACTTTTTTTATCAAACATCGTCATCATATTATCAACTATTTCTTGAATAAAAGGAATATAAAAATAACAAATACCCAAAAAGGTTATCGATATAAGAGAAATTCTGATTGATTTGCCACTCTTGAATGACAATAAACAAAAAACAGAAACGCCTATCAAAGCACAAAAAATATTTGTTCTACACCCACAAAAGATTATACCAAAAACTGCACATATCACAACTATCAAAAATTCTATTTTTTTTTCATAGTTGTTTATGAACCCAAATAAATGGAGTAATAACATTAGAATACATATATAGCCATAATCAAAAGGATTGAGAAACAATGCTTGAACTCTAAAACGCTCCTTATCAACAAATATTTGACCTGCCTCTCCACTAGATGCACCCCCTAAACCTATGATATTATCATTACCAGCCATCATTGCACTTACAAAATCTGCCGATTTTGTAAGTAAATTTAAAAATCCGAATAATGTAAGTAGCAACATAGCATATAAAGTTACACGCAATGTAGGCTTAATACTGTTTTCTGACGAAAAAGCCCCAAAAGCATACAATAATGCAAAGTATTTAAAAACTAATTCATATTGAAAGAACGCTCTTATTGAAGAAAAATCATGCAAATGAGGACTTGCTAATATTGTAATGACAAACATCAATAACGCAATTCCTATCAGCTTCCATACTATACTATTTTGGGCAGATTGTATTAGTTTTGATAAATTTGTCAACTCTGATAACAAAAAAGCTAACGGCAACAACTTATTTGCACTATGAAAGGGAAGTACAGGTACATTTACTAAGGTGAATAATACTGTTCCTACAATTAAAAACGACGCTTTGTATTCTCGCTTTACCACAAACATCAGAATACAACATAACAAAACAAATACGATTGAAACGATTTTCATTATTGCTTTCTTTTAAAAATATTCATTATGTACATTCTTTCTTTCTTAGATAATAAGAAAAGAGACACCATCCAATACAGTAATGCAAATATACTTCCCTTAATAAAAAACTTTAAGAATGAGTTATCAGTTATACGTAAGAATTGAACTAAGGCGTATATAATAAATCCCAATAGAACATAGGGTATAAAACATTTAAAGAATACTTTACTCGATTTAATATTCATCTTTTTTGGCCAATAATACACATAATAAAATAACATTTGAATCATCGTATAAGCAGCAAAAGCTATACACACACCTCCAATTTGGTACTTTGGAATAAGTAACCATGAAAGAATAAGTCCTATAATGGAAGCAACTACAGAACTGTAACTTATCGCCCGAATATCATCTCCTGCCAAAATCAAACTACTAATAGCTTGATTATGAGTACCCAAAGTACATATTAGCCAAAGATTAAACCAAGGAATTAAATATAGATAGGATTTTCCTACATATAAAGTCAAAATCTCTGAGCCAACAGACATCATACCAAAGCTACAGAAACAAATAAGGATAGATATGTATTTTGTTCCATCATAAGCAACTCTATAAAATGCATCCTTATCATGGTTAGCAACCACCTTGGCCGTTGAAGGCAATAGTATACCAATAAAAGCTCCACCCAACATCGTTACTATTCCTATAATGCCATTTAATATTCGATAGTCTGCTACTGACTCAGCTGTGCCTTGCATACCCAAGAATACAGGGCGCAGGTTGTAAAAAGAAAATTGAAATAAGCTGAATGAAAAAATATTCATACAATATGGCAACATTTCTCGAAAAGCCTGCTTATCCCACTTAGGAAAGAAGCTGATATATGGAATCTGTTTTTTTATCATACCTATAGACATTGGTACGATTGCCAACTGAGCCAAGCAAGTTAATATGAAGTACAACTCTATAGAAAAATCCAACATTACTGTAGCCATCAATGCTATTATCATCAATATCTTAGTTACCAATGTTCGCTTCTGTATCCAAGCCACATTCTCTGTCGCCTTGATAATTTGATCAAAACAAGAAGAGAACCATTGGCAAAAAGCCGATACTGCCAATATATAAAACAAGTGCTTCAAAATCACGTCTTGGGAAGAAGTCACATTGAAAATCTCATTGGAAAAGAATGCGACAACCAACAAAACCATAGCATTTATCAAGCCTATAACACTATAAAATGAAAGACTGGTTTGGAATCCTTTTAATAATTGTTCATGCTTATTTTGAGCCAACCATGTGGAAAAGAACCTCACGTTGGTGGAGTTGAATCCCATATCCATCAAATTCATATAAACATTGACGGACATGGCCAATCCTATCAAACCATACTCTGCTTTTCCAAAATGATTAATCAATATAGGTACAGCTATAAAGCCATACACTGCATTTACAACATTTACAATCGTACTCCAGATAACACCACTAACAATTTTCTTACTACTACCCATGTAATTACTTAAAAAATTTAATCCTAGCCATTCCCATTGGCACTATTGCTCCTATAAAGAAATAAAGTAGAAACCATCCTTGTTGTGAATATTCTTCTATTATAGGAAATTCTGCTAATCTTGCGATAGGCAAGCCATAAGTATAAATGACTATCAAATTTACAATTTTAAAACTCAGCATGTGCCACGTCAAAATCGTCAATGTATTATTACCAATAAACACTAACCATTTGTTTGTCATCGTTTGCAGCTTAATAATTTTCTTACTCACATAAAATACCATTAATGTACCTATAATTGCAGTCGCTCCATATGGAATAACCTGCCACCATTTAAAATTCAATAAGGTGGCTTGATAAAAATGAGTTCCAAATGTAATGACGAATAACCCCAATGGTAAAACACACCATTTTTCGTGGTATTTACATTCCGCTTTTTTGTAATAATAGCCTATAACAAAAAACTCTGATGCAAGAAATTCCCTTGCTCCAACACCCAAGAACGGCATTTCCTTATGCCAAAATGCCAACAGGATTGTCATACATAACAAACTGCCCCCCCCGAATAAACGAGACTTAATATTCTTAATAACGATATATCCAACAATTGAACCAATGAACAAAGATTTCAAAAACCAATATCCGCCCAACAATTGCTCATTGTCAGACATTCTCGTAACAATATGCACCAAATGCAAAGTATATTCCTGCCAATCATAAAGGTGAGATATATTTCCTTTGAATCCATATACTCCATTATATACATTCATATAGAAGAACACATTGTGAAGCAACAAAAATATAATACTCCATTTCACAAATGGCTTATATAAGCCCACCACTATTTTCCTAACAAATAAGCTCGGTGTTTGGAGATATTTATCTTTCATGCAAAAACCTGCAAAGAAAAAGAATAAAGGCATATGGAACATATTGATCCATTGGTTACCATATTGAGAGAAATATGTATGCGCCAAAACCATTAGCAAGATTGCTATGCCTTTAGCTATTGAAATTGAATCGTCACGCATTAAATATTCTTACTTTAATTAATCTTTTAATTGTGCCAATCATATCCTTCAATCCCTTTTTGAGATTGGCGTGCAATGCAGTGTGAAAATAACCAAGACCTTTATAGTTCAGCAAGCCAAATGACATAATCTGCACCGCAGCTATTCTCCAACCAACCATGTGGCGACGGTCGTATTGATATCTTTGCATATTTATTACATCAGAAACATCCAAAGATTCTGATTCTATATATCCATATTTTACTGCTTCATCAAACAAGTGTTTACCTCGCTCATTTCTTATAAAACAAAAGTTTCGTCCATCTCCTTCAGTAAAATCAGGATAACCATCTTTTGTGTTCCAAGAGTCACCAGAAGAAATATCCGCCAACATACCAATACCATCAGGACAAATCTTACAACGAAATCCAAGATTTCTACCTAATATTTTGCCCCAACTCTCATTATAGGTCATTCTACAAGAAGTACCATCTTTATAATAAGCTGTAAAATAACCAGGCCATCCATCACCTCTATATTGCAACTTGACAGGCTCCTCATTCTTACCGAAAGCAGAAATAGCTTTCTTTGAAGCCTCATAGGTCGGCATACCAGCACAAAAGATAGAAAGGAAGAACTTTACTCTTTCTTTATACTGGGGATATTCTCGCAAAAGATTTTGCATACCAGCTATATCGCAAGGTTTCCCGACAAAAGCATACACTTCACTTGAAGCGTTAAAGATATCCATGATGTCATTAAACACTGCCGCAGGCGCATAGCGTGAAGCATTATGCGTGAGAACATCCTCTCTCGTTCTACTTATATGCAACCTATTATATAAATATGTGTCTTCGGCAACTCCTACATGGAGAATAGCATCAACCTGCTTTGTTTCCAACAAATAAATAGCTAAGGCAGAGGTTACACCACCCGAAGAAGAACTTTGTCTTATAGATTCATCTTTAGCCCATGCATTTGACACAGCTACAACATCGCCCCAAATTGATTTATTTGTACGTGTACTATTAGCAACAATAGTAATACCTGGACATACTTTTTTTATGTTCTTTTGGGATTGACTTTGGAATTGAGGCTCATAAAAGCCTTGTTTTGTTAGAGTCATCTTACAATTACCTTTATCAATGGCTTCACATAAACCACAACCCAAACACAAATGGTTTTTTAGTATTTTATCAGATACACTCATAAAAATTATTTTTCTAAATTAAAGAATTTGGTTAAATCATCAATAAGGAGTTTTCTTCTCTCTGCGACCACCCCTTCCATTCTTTGCTTTATCATATTCTTTAACTCCAATCTTCTTGAAAAAGCATTCTTGATTACAGAAAGAATTTCATCATTTTCTTGCTCCTTCATGTCAACCATCGCATCATATTGCAAGGTATCAACAAACAGGCCATTGAACTTTCTGCTATATGCCATCGGCATAACTGGCACACCAGAAGAAAATGCACCAATAGTAGCATGCATTCTTGCCCCCATAAAGAAATCCATTCCGGCAATATATGACTTAATTTCAATCGGTCCTAAAGCAAAAGGTGCTAATACTAGATTGGTATTATTGTATTCTCGCCATATTTCATAACTTACCTCGTAGTCATTTTCAACACCTCTTTCTCCTTCTACTACATGAGGGATTAAATGTACCTTAGTATTTTTAAGAGACAAGAAATAGTTAATTATTTCCTTCACAAGCTTTTTATAATCACATTTTAATCCAAATTGGTTATCACGAGTATAACCACCATGCCATAATAGTGAAGAAATATTCAAACCGACATGAGTATATCCAGATTCTTGTTCTATCTTTTCATAAGGCATAAAGAATGCAACATCAATATATTCTGCTATTTTTTGCTGTTCTGGAACATTTTTTATGACATAATCATAACTCTGTTTGTCACGAGCCATACAAAATGAAGCCTTAGCTATGCTCTCATGTGCTTTCTGGGCAATAGAAGAATTTTCAAAAGGTCCAATAGTCTGAGGTAAAATACAATATGGCTTATTATACTTTCTCGCCAAGACATGAACTCTATCAATCATCTTAAAACGACATTCTCCATAAATATCCGCAAAAGAGTCACCTTGACCTATGTCTAAAATATAATCAGCACTTATAAAAGTTTTTCTTGATTTATTGCTCCTATTTATAATAGCTTTCAATGTCAGCTTTATGTCATCTTTCAAAGAAAGTCCTTTAGGATAGCCACAAGAATCATATTGAATCTCATAACCTTTGATTTTATAAACATGCTTCTCCTGTTTTAAAAATTGACTATCAGGCAAAAACAATTCATATTCTTGATTAGCTTTTCGCATCACCTCATCAATGAGAGACATCATCGTAATGCTTAATGCAACACACCCTCTATTACCATTATTAATAGGAGCATTTGCTAATATTATTTTTTTCATATCATTTATTTATATTATGATTTGCCCTTGTGGCTCTTCTAAATCATTATTGGCATTGATAATTATAAAAGCAGCATAAGGTTCACCATTTCCAATCGCAAAAGAATAAGGAGTTTCTGGATATTTCGAGGCAATATAGCAACGAATATGCTCATAATAATCTTGCAAATTCAAGCTTTCGTTACTATTACTTGGCAAGAAAAGGAAAACCTTGTCTTTTTTGATTACATTTATTGTAACATTCATACTCTTTGATATTTAAATTTTAATTACTAAACCAATATTTCCATTATGCATAATGAATTTGGCTATAATGAACATAAATTAACGTGAGTTCGACGAATTAGAATAGGGTTAATTGTCTATCTATAGTCCTTTGGACTGCAATTGTTGGTTTCTTAGGAAAGAAACAATATGCAGCCAAAGCTCCAAGAGTATTGACAATGAAGTTATCAAAAGATCTGTGTCTGGAATGTTCCACCTGTGCTATATTCTTAAGTTCATCGTTTACGGTCTCAATGATAGCACGTTTTCTCAGCAAGAGTCTGTCTGATATTTTCATGATAGAGCCTTTCATGTTGCTTTTTAGTTTCGTGATAAGCTGTATTCCATCAACGAAAAGTTTATCGAATAGATTCTTGCTTATATATCCCTTATCTCCAACAAGTTTGCCGTAGATAAAATCGACAAAGGCTTTATATTCCAAGGGCTTACGGTCGTCAATGTCACCAGGAGTAATCATAAAATTCAGCAATTCTCCTTTTTCATTACATATTAGGTGAAGCTTAAAACCGAAAAACCATCCCATAGAACATTTGCCTCTTTGAGCAATACCTTTAAATGTCTTATGAATAAGGATTCTTTGGTTCCTGCATACACGAAGAGGGGTACTATCCACGAAACTTATGCCAGTACATTTTCCCAAAAGCACTTTCTTTATAAAGATTGCCAAAGGAATAGCAATGGTCTTCTGGAGTTCCACAAAACGATTGTATGACACAACCTTGGGAAACAAATGTCGAAGATGCACACATACATATTCTTTGTAGAAATGCTTCAAGCAACGAAAGCCTGAACTGTGGAAAAGTATAATGATAACCATAATTTCAGCCTTTGACATGGTCGATTCACGATGATATTTGCGTTTTAAATTGCTTTTTATGGTATATTTTTCCATTTGGGCATCAAAAACTTTGCAGAAGTCATCCGCAATACAGAAAATTTCAGTAACTTTGTCCTCGGTGATCATAGCGATTATTGTTTGTAAACTTTTGATTTTTAGCACATTAAAGTTACAACAATTTTCGCTAATCACCAAATTTTCAGACACTTATATTTCGTCGAACTCACGTTAAATTAATTTGACGACCAAATCTACCACACACATCAGGATGGCATGAAATATCAATCTGTCTATTGGCGAAACCATGATCAAGAAAGCTATCGCCAACTTGCCAACAGCCTCCAAGATGCTGATATAGCAAATGCCGACATTCTCTCATGTGCAATGATGGCTGCATTATAGGGTACGCTTATCAAACCTATGACAAAAGTAACTAACGTGCTGGATTTACCAGCATTATTAGCACCAATCAAAAAGGTCGCATCACCAAGGATGATTTTCACATCTTTCAGCTTACGAAAATTTTGTATTTTGATTTCACTTAGTTTCATAGAGATGTATTGTATCATCAATCGTTTACCACTGCTGATGTTTACTAATTTCCAAATTCCTTTATTCTCTGCTCCTCTTTCAACGAACAAACCAGCAGTTGTCCATTCTTCTCGGCTACGATATAGCCATCCAAGCCTTGAACAACCACCTTGCTTTCATCGGCTGTATGAACCACGCAGTTCTTGCATTCATACAAGCGGATGTCCTTGCCTACCTTGGCATTGCCAGCCTCATCCTGTGGAAGCAAGGTACGGAGGCTGCCCCAGCTGCCTAAGTCGCTCCAACCAAACTCGGCTGGCAAGGTATAGATTTCCTTCGACTTCTCCATCACTGCATAATCAATGCTGATCTTCTCGCAGGTTGGGAAGAGTTTGCCGACTACCTCTTTCTCCTGTTCGGTATAGAAAGAAGGTGCCATCTCATCCATGATACAGGCAAGCTGAGGCTGGAAGGTGCGGATTGCCTTGCTGATGGTATCGATGTTCCATACGAAGATTCCGGCATTCCAATAGTAATTGCCAGCGACAAGGTATTGCTCGGCTGTCTCCAGGTTTGGCTTTTCCTTGAAAGCCTCAACCTTGTAGATTTCATCTACGGATGTTGGCTCTGCTGCGGCGATATAGCCATAGCCTGTTTCCGGGCGGCTTGGCTTAATACCGATGGTAACGATGGCATTCTTATCGGATGTATAGCTCAATGCCTTGCTGAGCACTCGCTGATACTCCGAGGTATTAATGACGAGGGCATCGGATGGTGTCACCACGATGTTGGCATCAGGATGCTGCTTCTGGATCTTCCAGCAAGCATAAGCAATACATGGAGCGGTATTGCGAGCCTCCGGCTCTGCCAATATGTTATCTACTGGCATGTCAGGGATTTGCTCCTTGACAATGCGAATGTATTTCTCGTTTGTCACTACCCACATATTCTCGACAGGACAGATTGGTTTCAATCTATCTACTGTCAATTGAATGAGGGAACGCTCCACGCCCATCACATCAATGAACTGCTTTGGGTAATCGGGAGTTGACATAGGCCAGAAGCGGCTGCCTACGCCACCGGCCATGATTATAATATGTATGTTGTTGTACATTATAAATTTATTAAGACTATAGGAGTTAGCCTTTTCTGATGATATCACTTATATATGATATAACCATTGCATCAGTTTAACAAGAACAACATATTATATGTATAAATCCACGTTGATATCAAATGGACTATCAAAATCTTTCAGCATCGTATGCTTCGTATCTTTCTCTGAGAGATTGGCATGTTCTGTTGGGTTTTTCCAATCGATACCGAGGGTATCATCGAGGATGCTGATGCCACCATCGGCTTCTGGGTGATAGAAGTTATCACACTTGTACTGGAAGACGGCAGTCTCGGAGAGGACGGCGAAGCCGTGGGCAAAACCCTTTGGGATGAAGAACTGGACATGATTGTCTTCTGTCAGCTCTACAGCCACATGCTTGCCATAGGTTGGTGATCCTTTGCGGATATCTACAGCTACATCAAGCACTCTACCTTTTACGCAGCGTACCAACTTGCTCTGGGTATATGGTGGGCGTTGGAAATGCAAACCTCGCATGACACCATAGCTGCTCATAGACTCATTGTCTTGGCAGAAGTGAACACTGTGTCCCAGGATTGGGGCAACCTTTTCTTCAAACTCTCGCTCGCTGAAGCTCTCGAAGAAGTAGCCACGAGCATCACGGAAGAGGCGTGGCTCTATAATGAGAACGCCTTCAATATCAGTTTTGATTATATTCATTGTTTTCTAATATTCTAAATTCTTTTTTAGTGTTTGATTTTTCTCTTCAAGTATTGAAAGGAGATACTTGCCATAGTCATTCTTCAGCATAGGCTGAGCATTCTCTCTCAACTGTTCTGCGGTAATCCAACCCTGACGGTATGCGATTCCTTCCAGGCAAGCTACCTTCAAGCCCTGTCGCTTCTCCAGAACTTCGATAAAGGTGGATGCCTCAGAAAGGGAATCATGGGTTCCGGTATCAAGCCAGGCAAATCCTCTTGCCATGGTCTGTACCTTCAGCTGCTTATCCTTCAAGAACTCCTGATTAACGGAGGTGATTTCCAACTCACCACGAGCGGATGGCTTGATATGCTTGGCTACTTCTACCACCTTATTAGGATAGAAGTATAAGCCTACCACTGCATAGTTGCTCTTTGGATGCTCAGGCTTCTCTTCAATGCTCAGGCAATTGCCTTGCTCATCAAACTCAGCAACTCCATATCGCTCCGGATCACTTACACGATAGCCAAAAACGGTAGCCTTGTTATTCTGTTCAGCATCTACTACTGCTTGATGCAGCATCTGATTTAATCCTGCACCATAGAAGATATTATCGCCTAATACGAGGCAAGCGGAATCATTACCAATGAATTTCTCTCCGATAATGAAGGCTTGGGCTAAGCCATCTGGTGATGGCTGCTCTGCATACTCGAACTTCACACCTAACTGGCTTCCATCGCCTAAGAGGCGTTTGAAACCTGGTAAGTCGAATGGTGTTGAAATAATGAGTATCTCACGAATACCTGCCAACATCAATACCGAGATAGGATAATATATCATCGGTTTATCAAAGATTGGAATCAGCTGCTTGCTGATACCCTTTGTGATAGGATACAAGCGTGTTCCGCTTCCACCTGCTAATACGATTCCTTTCATTATCTTAATGTTATTTCCTCATTAACTTTGCTGCAAATTAATAGTAAAGTTAATATTTAAATTATCTAGGTTCATCATAATATTTAAGCAAATCAAGATGAGACTCCAGTTTTAACTCCATCTTATTAATCGTTTCATCATCCCATTTACTGGTTTCTTTCAAATATTTGCCAAAAATATCTAATGAGAGCTGCTCCTCATTACGATGCAAACTGATAACAAAGTCATACCAACGCTTTAAGTCATGAGGATGACCAGATAGAGGAAAGCCATCCAGCCATAGTCTAAGAGAAGGATATGATTTTGGAATAACATCTTCTATAGAATATTCTTCTGATGTTTCTTCTACCTTAAATATCCCATCTTTACACAAGGAATCTAGAACATCTTTTCTAAAGACCTCTAGAATTTGATTGTACACATCAATATCAATATGCGTAACACCACTTTCTGGCATAGGGATAACATTTACAACATACACAGAATTTTCTCGTTGTGAACCTGACACGATGATTCTAGAATATGGCAACTCTGGTTTCCTAAAATAAACCATTACTGTATCATCAATACGAAGACATGAATTTCGTTCTGTCTTGTACAATTTAACTCTAGCAGACTGCTCAACGACCTCCAAAATCTGCGATATCGAAAGACCTTCACTACTTATTATTTTACAATCTTTGTAACGTTTCATAACATTGCCTTATTTATTTGTTTTCATCAATATAAGTCTCAAATAATTTTTCAACTTCTTCAGCATAAGTATATGATAAAGAAATCAAATCTTTATTTTTTGCACTGCCTTTAGGAATATCCATCGAGAGAGTAATTTTATGATCTATCTTAGATTTGAGCTTTTGAAGAGTAAGCAAATTGTAATCTTTGAACGTGCATTCTACAGATGTCAATAATCGTTTTAGCATACACTGAATTAGTAAAATACTTACAAATATCGTTTCATCATTATTTTCTTGTGGTATGTTTTCCTTAACATTACCTAATTCAGACACTAAATTCTTCAATACTCTAATGAGTAAGAATGGCTTCGTAAGCGTTCCTTTATCTTGAGAATCAAACTCTTGTAATTCTGAGATTACTCTCATATGTACAGACAAGTCTGAGAGAGTTTGATTTATTCGTGATAATTCAGTAAATTTGTAGTTCTCTTTTATCGTCTGCTCCAACTCATTAAGTTTACTCTCTGTATCAGATGATATTTTTCTCAATTTTGCTTCTGATTTATTAATGGAATTTTTAATTTCCTCTTCTGTTTTCTTTTTTGCTTCTTTAAGTTGTTTTTCCGTTTCTATTCTTGTAGCTTCGAGCCTTCTTTCTGCGTTTCTGGCAGTATCCGTTGATTTTTCCAACATTCGTTTTTCTGCATGTGCCATATCATTTTTGAAGTTCAAATTTGTATTGATACCCAAAACTACAGGAAGTATTGTACAAATAGCAGCAATAAGTCCTATCCATATGGACAAAGAAGTGGCGATTGTTCGTAATGTTGTTCCTATTTCTTTGTGCTCTTCATCCAAAATGGAATCCCATTTCGTGAATAGAGCATTTAAACGTTTGTTGTATTCTTTTCCTACAGTATTGGAGTAATCCATCAACTTTTGTCTTTCTACTTTGTCTTTCTTGTGCAAAGTTTTGTCAGGATATTCTTTACCGTAGAGGCTTGTGCTAGACAGAATAGCAACAACCACTATAGCAGATATGATTATAGCCCATATTGCAGGCCACCATTTTTGATAACACTTACTCATATAGTTTAAAATATAAGTTATGGTATTTTTCTTCATTACCATTTAGGGTAATCTTCTCACATTCAAACTTCTCGGCAAACTTCGGCTGTGTAAGTCTGGCAAAAATATTTTTCTCATCGTTACTACCTGAAAATTTTGTTGAGAAGCATGATACGATTTGTTCATCATGAGTAAAAAAGATTATTTGTAGATTTTGCTCTTTTTCTAGGGTTTCTCTTGCATATTGTCTGATTTGCTCAAAATATTTGAACAATTCACGCTTGTTTCTATAGTCGTTAGCGTAGAAAACATCATCCAAAATGAATGGAAACAAAAAATCTTCACTTTTCATCAGCTTTATATTTAATACAGCTTGTAATGTTAGGCAGAAAAGGCGGTATCTAAATGTATTGAAATATTTGTGAACAGGCTCTTCATTGATACTGATTGAAATTTTGTTTGTTTCTTTTAAGCCTGAAATGTCGAAAACAAAATTTTCTTCACCCACAGTAATGAAGGTCTCGTCAAATATGGATTTTATCGCTTTGACAAGACTCTCATCTACATAGTTAACGACTGTCTTGTGAATAAGATTTAATAAATTCTCTTTTAGGCTATCTATTTTAGATGCCAATATATCCAATTCTTTAGAAGTTTTATGGCGTTCTACAATTAACTCTACTTGTTCTTTGTGCACCAACATTAACACATCTTTCTTTATAGTATCTAATGAAACTATACCTGTTCCATTGTTCAATACATTTTCAATATGTGATGAGCATTCTTCAATGGCATCTAATAATTTTTTGATACTACCATCTTCTGACTTTTTCTCTTCGAGAATGATCTTCTTTGAACGTGCTCCTTGTAAACTGCTGCTAAATGTTGTTTGTGCAGTTATAGTTTTGTAGATTTTTTGAAAATCTTGAATGAAATAAAATGATGTTAGATTATAAAAATCAGTTTTATCAAAGATACCTTGCATATTATCATCACCAATCTTCTCTTCTTTGATGTCTTGTTTTACTTCTAAAAGTTTGGATCGTAATTGATATAATGCTTTTCGTTGTGACTCTGTAATTTTATAACTACCATCACGCAATAGGTCTTGCAATTTCTTTCTTGTTTGATTAACGTCTTCAGACAATTCTTGTATTGTGTCGTATACCTCTTGCTTTATTTGATTAAGTATACCGTCATTATTGCATGCCTCATATAATGCTCCCAGTCCAAGCATATAACAGAAAAAAGGGAACCAGTTATTGGAGTTGTCACCATTTCGTTGTGTATATTCTGCAAACTTCAATATACTATTTTCAGAGAAAAAGAAATTAGTGACATCATATTCTTCTATAAATGCTTTATTTTTATAACTATCATCATTCAAGTCAAAAATTAAGCCATTTGCCAAATTTACCTTTACGGATTTTTCTCCACTTCTGTTTTTTATATATGTAGTCGGTATTATTTGTCTGATTTTAGCTTCACTGATATTGCCTGTGAACATATATTCTAAAGAGTCAACAAGCGAACTTTTCCCGACTCCATTATCTCCAAGTAATGTTAAAAAATCTATCAGTTTAGACTCATTCTTATCAGATGAGACTTCAAACTGCAAACCGTAATATACATGGTCTGGTAAATTACCAAACTTTCTGAAGTTTTTCAGAAGCAAATGGCGAATACGGAAATCGTGATTGGCAATAAAATACTGAGGAGGCATCGTTTCCTTGTTCCACTTGCAAATAGTATCGAATGTTGCTTGCGCCTCACTTGTTCTTGGCAAGAAAATGCGTAAGTCTTCGATTGCAAGTTTACAATTATTCAATGCTTCCTTCAGAATCTTTGTAGGAAGTGAACTCATTATAGTAATTATTATTTAATTACAGATAGGAGACTTTTTAATGTTGTTTGTATATAGTCTCTTTCTGGTGAAAGACGGTCTATTGACAATTTAGGACCACATGTAGACAGCATCTCAATCATATTGGCATCACCTTCTATATGCCTAAAGCAAGATACTAATGTTCTAAAACTATCAAACATGCTTGGATTATAATATGTTGATGGCGATGCGCCATTATATTTATTCCATAAGTTGACAATGTAGAACGTCGCATGCAATTTATCAACCATAGTTTGTGAGAAACGATGGATGTTATCGGATGTAATTTGTTCTTTCATCCAGGTTCCAACTTCACTACTTGCAAACAAGTTATCACTAACTTCTAATTGTGGTTCAGGAACTGAAAGATACAAGTCAGCAAAAGCTTCATTCAAGCTATTAAAGCTGATTTTTATGTCGTCTTCAATGAATTTCTCCACATTCGATTTCCATATACAGAAAGATTTATCTACTGAGTCTTCCGAAAAGCATGCGTAATTTTTCAATTCACTGATGATAGCCTCGTCAATGTTTCGGTGTGCGTATACTACAAAATCTACAATACGTAGAATTTTATTCCTTTGTTTTTCAGACAAAGGAAGTCCATTGGACAATAAATTAGCAAATACTGACGAGGTTACATCATAATTATACTTTTCTGTTTCAGAAATAACATGATATCTTTCCAATTTCTCCAATAAATCAGTGCCTTCGTCATTTTCCCAAACAAGTATTTTGTATTCACCTTTTTCAAAGACTACTTTCATTTGAGTAGCAAAAACACTGTTATATGCGTTCGTTCCTTTATTAAAGATGTTTTCAATCTTAGCTAATAGAGCAAACAAAAGTTTTAGCTCATCTGCTGATATACTTGTACTTTTAATTTTTGACAGGTATAGATTCAAAACATTGACACAAATTCTAAAATGTTGGTCACGTGTCAAGTCTTCATTTTCGCCGGAGCGAAACATGCGTTTCCAATAGCTATTGAAAGCATCATTAACATAGACATAATCTGGAACCATAGAACCGCGATCGATACGCATATCTATATTCTTATGGACATTTTGAATAGAATAGCCTTCTGTTAACAGACTAGCACACAAGTCACTTATCGAAGATAAACTTTCCCCGAACTCCAATCGATTGTAAGTATCACGTGACTGTCTACGTGATTTTACTTCTACCATCCAATGCAAATCGCAGAAAACGTTAGAAATGATAGAACCCACAGTCTTGTTGTCAAACATGTTGTCTAGTGTCAACTGCATGAGAAAGTCCTTTTTATAGGAGGCAGGTATTACTGAATCAACTGTGTCAGAATTCGTGAATGGCGTATAAATGGCCTCAAACTCATTTATTGTTGACAACATCTTTTGTATTTTATCTGCCATTTCTGTTCCGACTAGCCATTGTATGTCCTCACTTTTCAAATACAATTCGACATCGAATCCGAATGCTGCTGCAAACAATCTCTCCAACTTCCTCTTAAAGTGCATGAAATGATTGACAGATAAGAGATAATTGGCTAAAATAACTAGACTCTTATTGAGCTGATGTCTAACAGTCTTATCTTTTATGTCAATATTTGTTGATGATTCTAACAACAAATTCCATATGTCATCCAATATGCCATTAAACAAACTGTTGTTTGGTTCAAGAACTCTTGAATTGATTGTATGCGGAGCCATGGAGGCTATACACACAGAATTGTTTGTGTGGAATATCCTCAATTTTGAAAAATCTGGCATGATAGCATCATGTGAATTTCTATATACATAATCCGTACAAAGAGTATAGGCTGAGAACACTTGCCCATCTTCTCGACGATAGTTCGTGTTTTTGAAAAAGACAGGCCTAGTCTTGTATTTTTCTTCATCATATACAGTCAATTGCATCAAGACAAATTCTATATTTTTGTCAATGTTATCTTTAGTATACTTCTCTTTCGGCAAATTAATATAGAACAAAGGATATTCTATATCGTATGGTTTGCCAAGGTCGAAGAACTTGGTAATAATACTGTCTATGAAGAAATTACATTTGTCTGTATCAATGAGACTCCATCCTTCTTTCAGGGAATCCACGATATTTGGTGCACTAAGCGCATCTTGGGTTATGACTAATGGAAGTCCACTTATGTCAGAATTGTCATCTTTGATGCTTCTTTTTGCAACTTCAAGTACTTTTTCAAAAGTTGTACCGTGATATATAGCCTCATCAACAACAATGCATTTTTTATCTGTTTTCCCCCAATCAACAAATGGTATGGCTATATCAGATATAACCTTTACATTTGGATTGTAAAGGTTTGGAAACTTTAGTTCGCAATAACTAAGCAGTCTTGGAGCTTTGCGCGCAATAGCGATGATGATGGCATCTTGTGCCATCAACGTTCTATACCAACTTTCTAGTTTGGTATTCAGTATCTCAAACTTGTTTTCCAAAAAGACATTTAAGTCTTTCTCTGATGTATATGCCATTTGTATTATTGTCGTTTGCTCATTATAATATATATTATAAAAAGCAAAATATAGACATTTATTGTTGGAACACGCATTTTTTATGAAATGTTATGATTATATAGTTAACATTCCATATATACGTTTCATTTTTGCATAAAGAATTTTATTCTTTGTTTTCCAATGGTGGTGGAGGAGGTGTAGTGTATTTGTAATCAGGAATACTACTACCGTTCCTCAATGTAGTACCAATTCTACTTGGCTTTTCTGTATTTGAAATTTTACTCATAATCTTTTCTATTTTGTGTTATACATTATAGTTACTTTTAAGATATGCTGCAGTTTCTTGGTTGGCATATTCTATATCGCTTTCCTTGGGAGCAATATTCATGTCATCTCCAAAGAAACAAACATTTTCTGCTTCAGCCTTCAAATTGAAGTATTGATCAGCTGTTTCATCTGTTGTGAGTTTCTTATTATCAATATTGAAGAACAAACGTTCAAAACGTCTATTGGTGTCATGGAGAAGTTTACTCTTCTCATTCAATGTCCTTATATATTTTGAATATGGAAAGTAGGGCTTGACTGCTTGTATAACTTGGGTCACGGCAATTATACCTGCCCACAACTGTGGGACAATATGCCAAACCGTCCATGCAGCAATACTGCTTGATGATACTATAGCAAGCCAAATATTTATGCGCTTATCGTATTTCTGATAACGCATTACCATTGCGTCCATCACGTATGCCTTGAACACGAAATTACTTAAACTTCCCCAAACTCGATTTCTCATCTTCTATATGCATCAAAAAGCTAGTGTATCTGTTGGAAATGCCCCTTTAAAATCATCCTCCGTATAAGGATTATCATGAGAGAATGTTAAAGTTGGCATGTTTGTATAGAGAAGTGCATCGCCAATGTAACCTAATCGGTTTTTTGCTACAATAATCAATGCTATGTTATGCAAATCATTACCTTTATCATCTTGGTAGATATGATAATATTCTGGTCTATGCACAAAGCAAACCACATCACTATCATCGCAAATAGTCCCGCTATCTCTGAGATCTGTCAAAACAGGTCGATGATCAAAACGCTTTTCGCCCTCTGAATTTCTATTCAGTTGAGAAAGCAGAACTATTGTAATGTTGAACTCTTTTGCCAAGGCCTTTAATCTCCTTGTTATATAGTTCAACTCCAGGTATCTATTTTCTGTGAAGCCGGTTTTTGCAAAAATCAATTGTAGATAGTCGATGAAAACGACCTTTACTTGATGTTCTTGTACCGATTCTTCTACAGTTTTACAAATGTCATCTATAGTGTAAGTCGATTTTGTATCCAGATAAACTGGTGCATTTGCTATTCTAGGTAATCCCTTGTCCAATTTTTCCCATTCCTCTGCAACCAGTTGACCACTAAGCAATCCTCTATACTTTATATTAAGCGTACATGCAATAAGCGTATTGGTACACAACTGCTCTGTACTCTCTAATGATATATACAGACAAGGAATATTCTTTTCAATAGAGAGATTCTTCAACAAGTTAAAGGCAAAAGCAGTTTTGCCCATACCAGTACGTCCTCCTATCGTGACAAGAGTACCTTCTACAAGTCCACCAAGAACTTCATCAAGTCTTTCAAAACCTGTTGACAATCCAATCAGATGGTCAGGGGATGCCTCCTGTATTCTTTTTACTGCGTTATATATTGTTTCTTTTATTTCTTTCATGTTATGTCTTAATTTATATTACCTCACTTACGCTCACCTCATCCATTATCTTGCGCCACAAGTCTTTGGTCATAGCGATGGTGGGGGATACGCTGAATTTATATTGTTTGCCAACTGAACGCAAGTTGTACATTATATTATGGCGACTTTGCGTTATTTGGTCTATGACGTCTGCGTTTCCTTCCTTGGTGATGATAGGGAACATATATTCTGTGTCCGTGGAATATCTGTTGGCTATTTGCTGCATGGCCTTGTCCCATTTGATTGTGACAGCAGGATTGTTGTCAGACGCATGGGAAATATAGGTCAGCATCCCATCTTTAACGTCGGATTTCTTCAGATAGGCTATATCCACAAATTTCATTCCTCTTGTATAAAGGGAGAACAAGAACATGTCTCGTGCGAATGCTTGCGATTTGTGAAGATCGAGAGTTCGCAAATAATGCAACTCTGCTATTGACGGGAACTGTTGAGCGGTGCGCTTTGGTTGTGGTGGTCTCTTGTTGACCAACCGAAAGATGTCTCGTTCCTGAACAATTCCACTTTTTACAGCTTGCTTATAGAATGTGCATAGTTGCGACAGGTAATAAGCAGTGGTAGATGCAGTCAATCCTTGCGCCTTCATCCATGCCTCATAGTCCTGGACAAACAGTTCGTCCCATTTATCCATAGATGTGGGGTTGTCACCCATAAACATCAATATACGGTTGGCTGAATGCTTGCGAGTGTCTGCCGTGTGCTTTCTACCTTCTTTCGTTAGTTCGTCGATGATCTGTTGTGCAAAAACTGCAAAATCGGTCATAACAAAAAGTGTATTTTTGTTCAACTACTCTTCTACGACTTCGAAGTCTTCCTTATGCACACCACGGATAGCTACAGCTATTCCACCGAAGTCGAAGACGAGCTGGCGGTCACGGTCTATGCGGACAATGTAGCCTTCATAGTCTTTGAATGGTCCTGTAAGGACACGCAACTTCACGTGGTCTTTTGCAAACTTCTCAAAAGCGTCACGTAGGAATGTGACCTGCTCCGGATGGGTCTTCATCACATTCATAAAGGGCTGCATGATGGAGTCCTTTATGGATGCTGGTCGTCCTAAACTGCGGTCGTTGACTAAGTGAAATTGGGGAAAATGCTCTGCAAGAAATTCTTGTAGGTCATTCACGGTACCTTGCAAGAAGACAAGTCCGCTGACAGATTGCTCCAAAGTCTTTTTCACTCCTTGTTGCTTTTCTTCATCCTTGTAGGAATAACGAAGGGTTTTATGAATGAAATAAGGTTGTTTGGTATTTTTCTCGTCAGCATTAAACTCTTCCAGCCATTTCTCCAGTCCTTTGGCTGCCATGTGAAGAATAAAAATATAACTCCATGAAGTGGGGTCGGTAGAAGGGTCTTCTTTCTTTTTTATCCGTTTGCGTCGGGATATTCCTTCTACACTCGGATCCGAAAGTCTTTCAGCCCCGATAACGTGGATGCCCTTTGGTAAGCGCTTGCTTACGTCGGCTGTAGAAGGTGAATTCAAGCAATCCTGCGTCATATTCTCGTCCTACTTTATGTCCTCAGCTGCAACCATACATGACGGTTGTGGAAGCCTAGTCCATTTGTTAATGTTGTGCATAATCTTAATCGTATATAAAATGAGTATTAGCCATACAGCCTCTATATGTAACTTTATTTTACATCCTTTGCGCTTTCTTCTTAGAAAAGGGCAACAACAGCCGAAATAAGTGCAAATCTGCCATTTACAGAAATCGTCCGAGGCAGATTTGCTAAACATTTGTGTTAAATTTTGGGGATGGATTACAGAAAATGATAAAATTTGACAAGTAATCCAACTAATTTTCGTACTTTTGCAACTAGATTACTCTCTTCTAAGAAGAAAGGGTGAAATTTGCTAAACATTTTACCCCATCATTCCGAAGTGGGGTAAACATACCGATTTGTTTACAACTCTTTCAATATCTTTCTTATAATTCGCTCGTTGGCTTCATTGATGGTTGCTATGTCTAATGACTGCAAGTAAATCTGTGTGGTCTTGTATGAGTTGTGTCCCATGCCCTCGCTGATGGTGGCTATCGGAATGTTCATGTGCAAGGCTACACTTGCCCAGGTGTGGCGTGCCACATAGGTGGTCAGCGGTATCTTCAAGCCTATCATCTCACCGATTTTCTTCAGGTTGTAGTTGGTGTTGTGCTCCACCTTGCGGTATGCGGTGTATGGAGAGGATTCCTTGCCTGTCAGGATGGGGAGCAGATAAGGAGACTCTTTGGTCTGTTCGGCATACTTATCGATAATGGCTTGCATGGGCTTCATCCACTCAATGTTGAGGTTTTGGTGGGTCTTGCGACGGTTATAGCTCACCAAGCCACATTTCAAGTCGGTCTTCTTCAGGAACGCCATATCCACGAATGCCATTCCACGCAGATAGAAACTGAACAGGAAAAGGTCTCGTGCCTTGTCTAGGGAGGAACCTGTTGGCAGCTCCAGGTTTTCTATCTTGCGAATATCCTTTACATTAATGGCTCGTTTGGCAGTTCGCACGTTGCTAGTCTGCACATGTGCAAAGAGGTCATCGGGTGGAGCTTGCCCTGCTTCCACCGCCTTGTTGTAGAGTGTGCGCAGGGTTCGCAGATAGAACGCCACGGTGTTCTGCCCAACTCCTCTGTTCCACAGCCATGCCTGGTACATTTCCATCATCTCTTTGGTCATCTGAGAGAAGGTCAGGTCTTCTTGATTTCGGAATTCCATAAATCGGTTGGCGGCACTGGTGTAGTTGCTCTTGGTGCCGATGCACTGCATCTGCTCCTTCTTGGCTATTTGCTGGCGGAAGAAAGTAAAAACGCTCTGGCTCGGTGGTAGCTGCTGTATATCCTTGGCAATATCGTCAATGGTATAAGGGATGCCTTCTACATCCTTATCACGGATGATACGCAGCATCTGCTTCATCTCCCAATCTATCTTTGACTGGATGAGCTGCAGATGTGCCTGTCGGTTGTTATGGTTAGAAACAATGATAGCCGACTTCTTGTCGTTCCACTCTTCTGGAAAGACATGATAGTCGGTACTCATCCAGCGCAGGCTGCGCTGGTGGATGAGGTGATAATACAATGTGCCTTCCTTTCCTGGCACCGAGGATGCTCTGAATTTTACTTTTATTGTTGCCATAAAACTTACTTTTTTATTTGTGAATAATGTTGCTTTTTGGTTATTTACACCTTATTATATATGTAAGCAACGGTATGGCAAGAATGTAGTTGTATATCAATAGCTATTTGGAGTCACTTCGTCGTTGTTGCTTCTATGGCTTGTATAGCAATACTAGCTCTGTCTGTCGCCTCCTATGGATAGAGGCTATCTTACGTCTTTGGTATCTGCAAAAATCTAGATACTCCCCACGTATGTTTCTTTCGCCTTGCTCTATTTTCTGCAGGAGTCGGCTCTTGGGGAACTTTCCATTCCCTAATATCTTATAGGGGCCGACATTATAGGCGAGTACGGCAAGGAGCAAGGTTTCTCTACCGTACTTTCTGAATAGGGCACAGAGTTTTCTCAGGTCAGAACGCAATAGCGAGTCTGCCTGTTGAAAGGTGAGGTTCGTCCTGAACTTCTCATGCGGCAATATCCGGTGTCCCCACCCGATATAGGGATAGTTGCGTTTGATGTCATGCCACCCCTCATAATACTTGATGCACCGCACGGCTCGCTCAAAGGGTGGTAATGCAAAGATACCCAAGTCTCTTTGGCTTGGGCTATCCGTTGTGGGCGTCTTGTTCTGTGCCATGATATTCTGGCACAGTAGCAAGAGTGCTAGAATGATGTATGTCCGTATCTTTCCTGTCATGAATCTCGTTTTGTTTTACTTTGATGTATCGTCACTTGGCATTCTTCTTGTTGAATATCTCTGCTATCATGGCTTTCACGTCCTCACCAACTTGCACGAAGTTTTTATAGAGGATGCGCTCACGCTCGTCACGGCTCTTGAAGGTGTAGAACTTGGGCAGTGGCATATACTCGCTTTCCTCCTTCTTGATGTCTGCCATATCGAAGTCGGTCTTGCAATAGAACTTACTGGTCTTGAACTCGTCGCTCTCCTGTATGTTCATACTGCCATTCATGCCGGTCTTGGTTGCCACAAAGTCTCTTGCGGTCTGTCCGCAGATCCATCCTGTCGGCATATCCGAGATTTTACTGGCTGGCACCAGACTGTCCATATTCTCATTCAGGTTGATGCTCGTCTTGTCTCTATCGATGGTCACGCCTTTCTTCAGCTGCACCACCTTTCCGAAGATGTCAGAGGACAGCCATTCCAGTGTTTCTTTGCTTCGTGCAGAACCGCTCACCACATTACCAACAGTTGTGATGATCTTCTGCATACCCACCTTGCCGTAGTCTGCTTCCAACTGTGGTAGCTCCTGGAATCCCAAGGCTACACTCACCTTGTTGCTTCGGGCTGTACCTATCAGTCGGTCTATCTTATGGAAGTAGAGTGTAGGCAACTCGTCCACGATGATGCTCACAGGGATGTTCTTGCCTTGTCCTGTGTTCACTCGTGTCACCAGTCGGTTGAGGATTAGGGCGTTCAATGCTCCAATGATGCTCTCCATTTCCGGATCATTGGCTATCAGCAGATAGCTCGGATTCTTCGGGTCACTGACTTTCAGGTCGAAGTCATCACCGTCCTTATGGAATATCCAATAGCTTTCCTTGGTGGCAAGTCGTGAAGTATATACACGCAGTGTACCAATCATACCTTCCAGCTGTTCCATCGCCTTGTTCTTCAAGGCGGTCTGGAATGGTCCTAACAAGGGTGCTACCTCATTGTCGGTCTCCAACACATTGAAGATGGTCTGATAGCTTTCGTTCAGGAAACTCAGAATATGGGGCATATCGCTGTACTTGCCCAACCAATAGGCTGGCTCTACCTCTTCTCCTGCATGGTTAAACACCTTTCCGGTCGGCTTCATCTGCATGGTCTTCGGATCAAGTACTTTCTCTGCTATCAGCATCTTGCCATCCTTGTCGTATGGCTCCTTGCCATAGTTGATGAAGAAATAGATACAGGCGGCGAGGAAGTTGACGGCTGAGGTCTGGAAGAACTGGTCGCTGCCGCCACCGCCTTCTTTCTTGCCTTTTTGCAGTGATTCTAGCAGTGTCTCTGCGGTCTCGCTCGCTGCTGCCAAGTTATTGATGTACTTCTGTTGTATCGGGTTCACCCGTTTGGAGTATTCAACATCCACAAAGTTGATGATATTGAACTTACAGTCTTCTGGCAATTTGCCCAACTGTTGGTTCTTCTTGTAGTGGTAGTACAGTTTGGTTGCCAAGGTCGGAAACTTGTAATCATAAACGACCATGGCAAAGCCTTTTGCACTGTGCTGACGGATGAATGGCTCGATAATAGAAAAAGTCTTACCGCTACCCGGTGTACCTACTACCCAGGTGCCTCTGAATGGGTTCACGATGTTCACCCATCCCTTGCGGAACTTACCTTTATAGTAGTAGCGCATGGGGATATTCACGCTATATTTGTTATATTCCTCCTTTTGGCACTGTTCGAAACTCTCGTTCTCAAAGTTAAAGCGGTCTTTCATCAGTCCTTCCTTCAGGAACTTCGATATGTTGTCCAAGGCTACATGCACCAGCACGGTTCCGATGATGGTTGCCACCATATAGAGAATGGTGTTCAATCTTAGGGTATAGAGACGAGTGTCCATCGCATAGCCGAAGAGCCACACGGACACTACCAGCAGTCCCACGCCACTCACCAGTGGGTACAGCACCTGCTTTCTGGCATCAAACTCCAGATGTTTCTTGTTTCTCGTGCCTACACAGGTGATGCACACCAACAAGAACGTCACCACCTTGCTATACACCAGGTTGCCGTCATGGTAGATGAACCACTGCTTGATGCGGTCGTGCAGGTCGCACACCACACCGCCAAAGCCGTCTATCGCCCTTGGGTCTATGGCATACTCAAAGAACTCCATCAACACGGATATGTAGATGACCGCCCTGAATATCTTGTAAAATCCTTGTAACTCCTTGCTTTCTTCCATGCTATTTCAGAAAAATCGGATTGAATGAATCTGCCGACAACACATCGCTATAGTTTATCTTCAGTGATATGGTGCGACCGCTGATTTGGTTCTCCGTCATCTCTATTGTCAACTTCTTGTCATTCGGGAATGTCATTTTCCGAATGACTATCACATTGCGGTAGCCATAGCGAAATCGCTTGTTCTGCTCCAACGTGAAGACTGGATGCAACTCTACCATCTGTGAGTTGGTTGCCTTTGTGGTCTTCTTGTCCGTTAGCTTCAATCGTATTTGGTCTATGTCAAACGGTATGTCTGTCTTGTTCTCCACCGAGAAGTCCAGGAAGAAATAGTCGCCCGATGAATAGATGTTGTTCAGTCGCATCACCATTTTATGCGCTTTGGTCTTCACATTGTTCACATGGGCTTCCGAACTCCATATCTGACGAGCATATCGAGCCATGTCCGTAGAGGACAATGTGACCGCAGGATTGTTATAGGCATTCTTTTCTATCTGTTGTATCTCCTTATCCGTCACTGCCTCTTGTAGTCTTGTGGTATAGAGCAGCGCATATTGTGTGCGGTATCGTTCCGTCACAATGGTCACGATGGCAAGCACTTCGCCATCTTCATGCATTCCCTCCTTGGGTTTCAAACGCACGGTATTGTTGATGGGTTGGTCTCCTGCTATCTTGTCGGTGGATATATCCACAAAGCGGATGGGCTCACTTGCCGTAATGACCGTAGTCACTTGCTCATTCACGGTCAGCTGCTCCATCTCCTGGTAGGTGCAGGGCTGATAGCTCTCCGCACTGGTCTGTTGTGCCATCAGAGGAGTGGCACTTATTGCGCACATCATCAGTGCGCCAATTGTCTTCTTGATATTCATATTCGTATTCTTTGGATGTTGATGTTTACTTACTCTTGGTGTCTTTGCTGTTTATCAAGTACACAAAGGTGCCATATTTCAGTTTCACTTTATTCTTCTTGATAGCCTTGCCTATGGCATTGCTTGTTTTCTGATAGGCATTCTGCATGGTCTGCATGCCCCATTGCGAAAAACTGCTGCCTGTATTGGTGGTGTTCATATCCACATTGCCGGTCACGGCTCCGCTTGCCACATCCTTACTGGTCTCTCTAAACTGGCTGCTTGGCACATACAATCCTTCCATGCCGTCTGTGTCATAGAGTGACAGGTTGATTTTCACTATCTCGTCATCCACCAGCACGCTTTTCACCGTGCCTTTCACTCGTTGTGAACTGAAACCGCTCATAATGGCATACAGGTATGCGCCTTTCTTCACTATTATCTCACCGATTTCCACATCATCTAACAGTCTCAAACGTACACGGCTTCCATCCACGGCTTTCACATTCTCGTCAATGATGGCCTTGATCAGTGTAGGCTCTTTCTCATTCACTGCCAAGGTGTTGAAGTAATCTGATGATGTCTTCACCTTTTTCACCACCTCACTTGGCTTGTCGTTCTCGTCCGCTTCCTTTCGGGCATTTTCATTCACCTTGATTTTGCCTTCGATATTGATTCCACCCTTGGCTGTAGCTGATGTTTCATCGGAAGCTGTTGCTGAAGACGATGAGTTCTGTTGCGTGGCTTGCTGTCCCTTTAGTCTTGCTTCGGCAAGTGCCTTATTCAGTTCCGACAGGGCATCATTCTCTCTTTGTCGCTCATGGGCTTCTTGCGCTTCTCTCTGTTTTTCCATTTCTGCTTGCCTCTTGGCTTCGGCATCCAACTGTTGCAGTTCGGCATCCGAATACTTGCTTTGGTATTCTTCTTTTTCTTGCTCATTGTCTCGGTCTATATTCTCCACGGCACTATGGTCTTCTATCTTGCCGTAGGCGTTCAACATGTTCTCATACTTGCCTCCAATACCGTCACCGCCCTTGATATGGGCTTGTGGCAGGTTCGGATTCAGATATTCCGTGGTCTGCATATTGGCATCCTGCTTCTCCGCCACCTTGGTATCAAAGAGGTCGAAGATAAAGTAGGATGCACCGAGCAGTGGGAGATAGACAATCGCAGGTAGCATGTACTTGGGTTGTCTGAAATTGATTCTTTCTGTCAGCTTCATCGTTATTTGTCTTTATGAGGACGGCGTGCATCCTCGTTGGTTCTTACTATGTTCTTTGCATTCCCCATATTCTGATGGCGAGCCTTTATCAGCGAGTCCTGTCTCTCCGTGGCGGTGCGTCGCTCTCCCTGATAGTGATAAGCTCTTGCCATGCGATAGATGTTGAAACTGAAGCTCACACCCACAAAACCGAACACGATGACCAGGAATAGTGTCTTGTGCAAGTCAGCAAACCTCTGCACCTTGGCTGCCGCCTTGTCTATTCTGCACATCTTGGCAAACTTTCTTCCGGCTCTCACGTCTCGCTCATAGCGTTCCTTGTATTTGGGGTCGTCCTTGTCGGGCATCTTCTCCCCAATGAGCATCTGCTTAAATCCTTTTGTGTTCATCGTTATTTCTTTTTACTTTTTAACTTTTTTACCCTTTTACCTTTAATAGTTCGACTTCGTCTTCTGGTCAATATCCTTGTTGAGCAAGGTTCTCCAGTTCACTATCAGCAATCCATGTGGGTTGTTGTCTGTCCTCGGCACACGTTTCAACTGTCCTGCCGTCACCAGTTCACGTGTCAGCACATTGGTTCTGCGCTCGATGCGCTGTCTGCCGTAGTAGGTAAACTCCATCTTCTCCTTGTTAAACTTGATGCTGTCACAGAAGATGCTGAACACGGCACTCGTTCCCATGATGTTGGAGTAGAAGCCCTTTTCCTTCAGTGTATTGTACTGCGCCAGTCCTGTCTCATCCACCAGATACATGGCTTTCTCCATCGTGTATTTGATGTACTTGTCATCTGGTGCCAATGTAAAGAAGTAGTGATGGAACATCTCGATATGACTCTTTGCTTCCACATCCAGTGTCTCATCCATCGTCGTGCGCTGCACCAGGATAGGCACATTGCCGTCCAACACATAGATTTTGTTCTGTGCATCCACCACCATGTTCTTCGCCGTCCAGATGCTGCTGATGCTTATCAGCACACACCCAACCAGAAACAGGCTACAGATGATAGTCACCAACTTCACCTTATTCTCTAAATTCTTGATTACCATTGCTATTTTGTTATTGTTTTACCTTTTTACTCTTTTACCTTTTTACCTTTATCAGTGCAACACATGGGCAAGTGTTCCCTGTGCCGACATTTTAGCTTGCTGTGCCACACCCTCACCGAAGTTTCTGGTGGAGAATGCGGTATCGCCCTCTGGTATCATCCATGCCGCAAGGTCTGGAACCAAGT
>ERZ1026892.34-NODE-34-length-63567-cov-14.513840_pt1 | contig 63567 bp, 53 predicted proteins | sample MGYA00380176_ERZ1026892 | MGnify/ENA primary metagenome ERZ1026892 (study PRJEB33269, sample SAMEA4719812) | human gut metagenome | biome: human-associated habitat; feature: organic feature; material: feces | place: Cameroon | collected 2013-10 ... | reverse complement strand
CCGCTTCACGCGCAATATCGACCGCGCCATCAACGGAGATACCGATGTCCGCCGCACGCAGCGCCGGGGCGTCGTTGATGCCATCGCCCATAAAGCCAACCACGTGGCCTTCACGCTTGAGCAGCGTGACAATGCGCTCTTTGTGCATCGGCGTCAGGCGGGCAAACAGCGTGGTGCGCTGAGCAAGCGTTGCCAGTTCGTCATCGCTTAACCCTTCAATGCTGCTGCCAATGACCACATCGCCCGCATCCAGCCCCACTTCATGGCACACTTTTGCCGCCACCAGCTCGCTATCGCCGGTGAGGATTTTCACCGTAATACCGCTGGCTTTCAGCGCCTTCAGCGCTGGCGCGGTGGTCTCTTTCGGCGGATCGAGGAACGCGATATAGCCTTCGAGGATCAGATCCGATTCATCAATACGCTGGTAATCACCTTCACGCGCTGGCAGGTACTTGGTGGCCACCGCCACGACGCGCAGCCCCTGACGATTCAGCGTATCCGTGACGCGTTTCACCCGACGCAACATGCCCTCATCCAGGGGGACAATCTCGCCGTTGTGGCGCACCTGGGTGCAGACGCTGAGGATCTCCTGCAGCGCGCCTTTGCACACCAGCTGATGCACATCAGTTTCTTCCGCTACCACCACCGACATGCGGCGACGTTCAAAATCAAACGGGATCTCATCGATTTTCTGCCAACGGGTAGAGAGCTGGCGGGCAGATTCTTCATCCACGCCTTCCAGCACCGCCGTATCCAGCAGATTCTTCAGCCCGGTCTGGTAATGGCTGTTCAGCCACGCAGAATGCAGAACGTGCTCGCTGGGTTTGCCGGAAATATCAGTATGATTCTCCAGCACAATTTTATCCTGGGTCAGGGTCCCGGTTTTATCGGTGCACAGGATATCCATCGCGCCAAAGTTCTGGATGGCATCAAGGTGCTTGACGATGACCTTTTGTTTAGACAGCTTCACCGCCCCGCGCGCCAGCGTCGAGGTGACGATCATCGGCAGCATTTCCGGGGTCAGCCCCACCGCAACAGACAGCGCAAACAGCGCCGCCTCCCACCAGTCGCCTTTGGTATAGCCGTTAATGATGAGCACAATGGGCGCCATCACCAGCATAAAACGGATCAGCAACATGCTGACGCGGCTGATCCCTTTCTGGAAGGCATTCTGCTCGCTTTCCTGCTCGCTGACGCGGCCCGCCAGTTGCCCGAACCAGGTAGTGGCTCCGGTCGAAATCACGATAGCCTGCGCCGTGCCGCTCACCACGTTGGTGCCCATAAAACACAGGGTATCGCACTCCAGCGGGTTGCTTTGCTGCGGGTCACGGCTGGTTGCGACTTTCTCCACAGGCAGCGATTCACCGGTCAGCGAAGCCTGCGCCACAAACAGATCGCGCGCCTGGACGATACGTAAATCCGCCGGGATCATATCCCCTGCCGCCAGCTTGATAACATCACCGGGTACCAACTGGTCAATCGGCAGCTCAACCCAACCGTTCTCCCCTTTTTCGTTGATAACGCGCAGCACCGTGGCGGTGTTGCTGACCATCGCTTTCAGCGCGTCTGCCGCTTTGGTGGAACGCGCCTCCTGCACAAAATTCAGCAGCGTCGAGATGGCGACCATCAGCGCGATGACGCCAGCAGCGAACAGATCCTCAGTGGCATAGGAAATGGCGCCAAGAATGGTCAGCAGAATATTAAACGGATTGCGGTAGCAGACCCACAGATGCACCCACCACGGCTGTGGCTGCTGAGTCGGCAGCTGGTTTTCACCGTGAGCGGCGCGCGCCTGCTCGACTTCAGCCGCGTTCAGCCCTTCCGGATGCGTGTTAAAGGCGTGCCACAGTTCCTGCTCATTGAGCTGAGCCATTTTCAGGCAGTGCTCGCTGAGCGAGGAGGGAATCGGCGTATGGGCGACGCTTTGCTGAGTCGGCATCGGATCGCGCTGTACCAGACGGCGCGGGAGGTGGCGGCCAAGCTGTGCAAACAGCTGCCGGGTTAAATTTTTCAGCATACAAAATCCCCCTGCAGTCGCCGGACGCGACCGCAGTCAGGCCTACGGGCACAGCTAATCTGTACCGCACAGGCACTCAATTTTTATCTTGCAGGGACATGATTAAGGAATGTCACTGCCTCACATCATCGGCAAGGCAGCGCAAAACTGACTTACCGGAACGTTACTCTCCAGCGCGAGAGAGGTGTGGGATCGGGATCCATAAAGCCTCCGGTAAGGTTGATAGTAGAAAACGCCGCGCATTATACGCAGAAAATCATAAGTTTTGTGGCTATTAGGGCGATATAATAACGGCGGGTAATTCAACGACACGTCAACCATCTGTTCTGACGGCAAAATATTCACGTGGGGCAACTATATGCAAAATCGGCTGACCATCAAAGATATCGCTCGTCTGAGCGGTGTTGGCAAATCAACCGTCTCCCGCGTGTTGAATAACGAAAGCGGCGTCAGCGAACGCACCCGCGAACGTGTGGAAGCGGTGATGATGCAGCACGGCTTCTCCCCTTCCCGCTCCGCACGCGCCATGCGTGGGCAAAGCGATAAAGTGGTCGCCATTATCGTCACTCGTCTGGATTCGCTGTCGGAAAACCTGGCGGTGCAGACCATGCTGCCCGCGTTCTACGAGCAGGGCTACGACCCGATTATGATGGAAAGCCAGTTCTCGCCCGCAAAGGTTTTAGAGCATCTGGCGATGCTCAAACGTCGCAATATCGACGGCGTGATCCTGTTTGGGTTTACCGGCGTCACCGAAGAGACGTTGGCCAACTGGCAGCCCTCGCTGGTGCTGATGGCCCGCGATGCCAGCGGTTTCTCCTCGGTTTGCTATGACGATCATGGTGCCATCACTCTGCTGATGCAGCGCCTGTATGAACGCGGCCACCGCCATATCAGCTTCCTCGGGGTACCGCCGAGCGATGTCACCACCGGCCAGCGTCGTCACGACGCCTATCAGGCCTTTTGCCAGCGCCATCAGCTCACGCCGATGGCCGCGCTGCCGGGCCTGGCGATGAAACAGGGCTACGACTTCGCTCGTGAGGTCATTGCCCCCGAAACCACCGCACTCATTTGTGCCACCGATACTCTGGCGCTGGGCGTCAGCAAGTATTTCCAGGAACAGCGCATCGATAACGTCCAGTTGGCGAGCGTCGGCAACACCCCGCTAACCAAGTTTCTGCATCCGGAAATTATCACCGTCGATCCCGGCTACGCCGAGGCAGGACGCCGTGCGGCAGAGCAGCTGATCTCCCTGATTGGCGGTAAGCGCGAACCGCAGCAGATCGTGATCCCCGCCATCCTCGCCTAAGCGTAAAGTCAGCTTTAATGTGATCCTGGCTACGTTTCGGGAACGTTCCCATTTTCCCAAATCGGTAAACCCGCTACGCTTATAATCAGCGTATTAATAACGATTCATTTCCTGAATCCGCCAGGTTGCCCATACCACGGCAGCCTGAATTGGCGGTTATCGGGGAGATCTTATCTCTGTTTGAAGGCCCTATCATGAGCAAAAAAATAGACCAAAAGAACATCGATAAACTTATCGAGCTGGTCGGCGGACGCGAAAACATCGCCACCGTCAGCCACTGCATCACGCGCCTGCGCTTTGTGCTGAACGACCCGGCCAAAGCGGATCCAAAAGCGATTGAAGAACTGCCGATGGTGAAGGGCTGCTTCACCAACGCCGGGCAGTTCCAGGTGGTCATCGGCACCGAGGTGGGCGACTACTATCAGGCGCTGCTCGCTACCACCGGCCAGACCGGCGTGGATAAAGAGCAGGCCAAACAGGCGGCGCGCCAGAACATGAAATGGCACGAGCAGATGATCTCCCATTTCGCCGAGATCTTCTTCCCGCTGCTGCCGGCGCTGATCAGCGGGGGTTTGATCTTAGGCTTCCGCAACGTGATCGGCGACCTGCCGATGAGCAACGGCCAGACGCTGGCGCAGATGCACCCGTCGCTGCAAACCATCTATGACTTCCTGTGGCTGATTGGCGAGGCGATCTTCTTCTATCTGCCGGTCGGTATCTGCTGGTCGGCGGTGAAGAAAATGGGCGGTACGCCGATCCTCGGTATCGTACTCGGCGTGACGCTGGTTTCTCCACAGCTGATGAACGCCTATCTGCTGGGTCAGCAGGTGCCGGAAGTGTGGAACTTCGGCCTGTTTACCATCGCCAAAGTCGGCTACCAGGCGCAGGTTATCCCGGCGCTGCTGGCGGGTCTGACCCTCGGCTTTATTGAGACGCGCCTTAAGCGCATCGTGCCGGACTACCTGTACCTCGTTATCGTACCGGTGTGCTCGCTGATTCTGGCAGTATTCCTCGCTCACGCGATTATCGGGCCATTCGGTCGCCTGATTGGCGATGGCGTTGCCTTCGCCGTGCGTCACCTGCTGACCGGCAGCTTCGCACCGATTGGCGCCGCGCTGTTCGGCTTCCTGTACGCACCGCTGGTGATCACCGGCGTGCACCAGACCACGCTGGCGATTGATATGCAGATGATTCAGAGCATGGGCGGCACCCCGGTATGGCCGATGATTGCCCTGTCGAACATCGCGCAGGCCTCTGCCGTCGTCGGCATTATCATCTGCAGCCGTAAGGCCAAAGAGCGTGAAATCTCCGTTCCGGCGGCTATCTCTGCCTACCTCGGCGTCACCGAACCGGCGATGTACGGGATCAACCTGAAATACCGCTTCCCGATGCTCTGCGCCATGATTGGTTCCGGTATCGCGGGCCTGCTGTGCGGTCTGTACGGCGTGCTGGCGAACGGTATCGGCGTCGGCGGCCTGCCGGGCATCCTGTCAATCAAACCGACCTTCTGGGCGGTCTACAGCGTCGCAATGGTTATCACCATCGTGGTACCGATTATCCTGACGGTTGTCGTCTACAAGCGTAAAGAACGTCAGGGCACGCTGCCAGTCATGTAAACACACCTTCTTCGGGGCGCATTTGCGCCCCTGATTCTTATTCGAGGACAACCCATGAATACACTACCTCACTGGTGGCAAAACGGCGTGATTTACCAGATCTACCCGAAAAGCTTCCAGGACACGACCGGCAGCGGAACGGGAGATCTGCGCGGCGTGACCTCACGACTCGACTATCTGCAAAAGCTCGGCGTTGATGCCCTCTGGATAACACCGTTCTACGTCTCTCCGCAGGTGGATAACGGTTACGACATCGCTAACTACACCGACATCGACCCGTCTTACGGTACGCTCGACGATTTTGATAAGCTGGTTGCCGAAGCACATCAGCGCGGCATTCATATCGTGCTGGACATGGTGCTCAACCACACCTCCACCCACCATGCGTGGTTTAAAGAATCGCTGAATAAAGAGAGTCCGTACCGCCAGTTCTATATCTGGCGCGACGGCACGCCGGAAACCCCGCCGAATAACTGGCGTTCGAAGTTTGGCGGCAACGCCTGGCAGTGGGATGCGGCCAGCGGGCAGTACTATCTGCACCTGTTCGCTACCGAGCAGGCGGATCTCAACTGGGAAAACGAGACGGTACGCGCTGAACTGAAAAAGGTCTGTGAATTCTGGGCCGATCGCGGCGTCGATGGCCTGCGTCTCGACGTTATCAACCTCATCTCTAAAGACCAGTCCTTCCCGGACGATCATCAGGGCGACGGTCGCCGCTTCTACACCGATGGCCCGCGCGCGCACGAGTTCCTGCAGGAGTTCAGCCGCGACGTCTTTACGCCGCGCAACCTGATGACCGTTGGCGAGATGTCCTCCACCTCCCTCGAAAACTGTCAGCAATATGCCTCTCTCGACGGCAAAGAGCTGTCGATGACCTTTAACTTCCACCACCTGAAGGTGGACTACCCAGGCGGCGAGAAGTGGACGCTGGCGCGTCCGGATTTCGTGGCGCTGAAATCACTGTTTAATCACTGGCAGCAGGGCATGCACAACCGGGCGTGGAACGCGCTGTTCTGGTGTAACCACGATCAGCCGCGCATCGTCTCCCGCTTTGGCGATGAAGGAGAATATCGCATCACGGCGGCGAAGATGCTGGCGATGGTGCTGCATGGCATGCAGGGGACGCCGTACATCTATCAGGGCGAAGAGATTGGCATGACCAACCCGCACTTCACGACGATAGAGCAGTACCGCGACGTTGAAAGCCACAACATGTATAACGAGCTGCTGGCGCAAGGGCGCGATGCCGACGAACTGCTGGCGATTCTGGCCAGCAAATCCCGTGACAACAGCCGTACGCCGATGCAGTGGGACGCCAGCCCTAACGCCGGATTTACCACCGGCGAACCGTGGATTGGCGTCAGCCATAACTTTGCCGACATCAACGTTGAAGGTGCGCTGGCCGATCCTGATTCCGTGTTTTACGCCTACCAGCAGTTGATTGCACTGCGTAAATCCGAACCGGTGCTGACCTGGGGCGACTACCAGGATCTGCTGCCGGAGCATCCGTCGCTGTGGTGTTACCGCCGTCAGTGGCAGGGGCAGACGCTGCTGGTCGCCGCGAACCTCAGCGGCGAGCCGCAGGACTGGGAGCCACCGGCGGGCTCCACTGATGGCGAAGTGCTGATGAGCAACTACGCCACCCCAGCAGGGATGACGCTGCGACCGTTTGAAGCCATCTGGTGGCTACAGCGTTAAACCTCCGCGGCCCGGTAGCGCCCCGCTGCCGGGCTTCTTCGCATCCCGCTGTTTTTCGGTCCTTTTTTGGACACTTCTTGAGCATAAAAATTTACATTACCCTCAACGCCTGTCATCTGTACTCTTGCATTTTTACTTTGTTCTGAATCAATAAAAGCGCAAACATCTTTGATGCAAATCACTACATATAGAACTTAAAATGCGTCCCGGCCCTACATATGGTATTTATCGTCTATCATTGCACAATGAGAATCACGAAAAAGATAGCCGGTATGTGGATAACCTGGGCCGCACGCGGGGGAAAGTATTGGTTAATGGAGTAAATACGCCAATCGCTGTTTTCCCACCTCTGTGGATAACCTGTTCTTATAAATATTGGAGTGATCATGACACCGCATGTGATGAAACGAGATGGCTGTAAAGTGCCGTTCAAATCAGAGCGCATCAAAGAAGCAATTCTGCGTGCAGCTAAAGCAGCGGGAGTCGATGACGCAGACTATTGCGCCACCGTCGCAGCAATCGTTAGCCAACAAATGCAGGGCCAGCCGCAGGTTGATATCAACGAAATTCAGACCGCCGTTGAAAACCAGCTGATGTCCGGGCCGTACAAACAGCTCGCTCGCGCCTACATCGAATATCGCCATGACCGCGACAGCCAGCGCGAGAAGCGCGGCCGCCTGAACCAGGAAATTCGCGGCCTGGTTGAGCAGACCAACTCGGCGCTGCTTAACGAAAACGCCAACAAAGACAGTAAAGTGATCCCGACCCAGCGCGACCTGCTGGCCGGTATCGTCGCCAAACACTACGCTCGCCAGCACCTGCTGCCGCACGACGTGGTCATGGCGCACGAGCGCGGCGTGATTCACTACCACGACCTCGACTACTCGCCGTTCTTCCCGATGTTCAACTGCATGCTGATCGATCTGAAAGGCATGCTGACCCAGGGCTTCAAAATGGGTAACGCGGAAATTGAGCCGCCGAAATCCATCTCGACCGCCACGGCGGTAACGGCGCAGATTATCGCGCAGGTCGCCAGCCACATTTATGGCGGTACCACCATCAACCGCATCGATGAAGTACTGGCGCCGTTCGTCACCGAAAGCTTCAACAAGCACCGTAAAATCGCCAACGAATGGCAGATTCCGAACGCGGAAGAGTACGCTCGCTCCCGCACGGAGAAAGAGTGCTACGACGCCTTCCAGTCGCTGGAGTATGAAGTCAACACGCTGCATACCGCCAACGGCCAGACCCCGTTCGTCACCTTTGGTTTCGGCCTCGGCACCAGCTGGGAATCGCGTCTGATTCAGCAGTCCATTCTGCGTAATCGTATCGCGGGCCTCGGCAAAAACCGCAAAACCGCGGTGTTCCCGAAGCTGGTGTTCGCCATTCGCGACGGCCTGAACCACAAGCCGGGCGATGCCAACTACGACATCAAACAGCTGGCACTGGAGTGCGCCAGCAAGCGCATGTATCCGGACATCCTCAACTACGATCAGGTGGTGAAAGTCACCGGTTCGTTTAAAACCCCGATGGGCTGCCGCAGCTTCCTCGGCGTGTGGGAGAATGAAAACGGCGAGCAGGTTCACGATGGGCGTAACAACCTCGGCGTGATCAGCCTTAACCTGCCGCGCATTGCGCTGGAGGCCAAAGGCGATGAAGCCGCATTCTGGTCACTGCTCGACGAACGTCTGGTGCTGGCGCGTAAAGCGCTGATGACCCGTATTGCCCGCCTGGAAGGGGTGAAAGCCCGTGTGGCACCTATCCTCTACATGGAAGGGGCCTGCGGCGTGCGTCTGAAAGCAGACGACGACGTTTCAGAAATCTTCAAAAACGGTCGCGCCTCCATCTCTCTGGGCTACATCGGTATCCACGAGACCATCAACGCGCTGTTCGGCAATCAGCATATGTACGACAACGAAATGCTGCGTGAAAAAGGCGTGGCGATCGTTCAGCGTCTGCGCGATGCCGTTGACCAGTGGAAAGAGGAAACCGGCTACGGCTTTAGCCTGTATAGCACGCCGAGCGAAAACCTGTGCGACCGCTTCTGCCGTCTCGACACCGCCGAGTTTGGCGTGGTGGAAGGCGTCACCGACAAAGGCTACTACACCAACAGCTTCCACCTCGACGTGGAGAAGAAAGTTAACCCGTACGACAAAATCGACTTTGAAGCACCGTACCCGCCGCTGGCGAACGGCGGCTTCATTTGCTACGGCGAGTACCCGAACATTCAGCACAACCTGAAAGCGCTGGAAGACGTGTGGGACTACAGCTACCAGCACGTGCCGTACTACGGAACCAACACGCCGATCGACGAATGCTACGAGTGCGGCTTTACCGGTGAGTTCGAGTGCACCAGCAAAGGCTTCACCTGCCCGAAATGCGGTAACCATGACGCGGCTCGCGTGTCGGTCACCCGCCGCGTGTGCGGCTACCTCGGAAGCCCGGATGCCCGTCCGTTCAACGCCGGTAAGCAGGAAGAAGTAAAGCGCCGCGTTAAACACCTGGGTAACGGGCAGCTCGGTTAAGGCCGAGCGGTTTATCCCCTCACCCTCTCCCTCAGGGGAGAGGGAATCGTTCACAGCGAATTGCACCAACGTAGGCCTGATAAGCGCAGCGCCATCAGGCAAACCTGAGCCGATTGCCGGATGGCGCTGCGCTTATCCGGCCTACAGGTGCCGTTCCATCTGGAATGCGAAAATGAATTACCATCAATACTACCCCGTCGATATCGTCAACGGCCCCGGCACGCGCTGCACCCTGTTCGTTGCCGGCTGCGTTCACGAATGCCCCGGCTGCTACAACAAGAGCACCTGGCGCGTGAACTCCGGCCAGCCGTTCACCGCCGAGATGGCCGACCGCATCATCGCCGACCTCAACGACACCCGCGTCAAGCGCCAGGGAATTTCACTCTCCGGCGGTGACCCATTGCATCCGCAGAACGTGCCGGAGATCCTCAAGCTGGTGCAACGCATCCACGCTGAATGTCCCGGCAAAGATATCTGGGTGTGGACCGGCTACAAGATTGACGAACTGAATGCCGCGCAAATGGAAGTCGTTGATCTGATCAACGTGCTGGTGGACGGCAAGTTTGTGCAGGATTTAAAAGACCCGGCGCTGATCTGGCGCGGCAGCAGCAATCAGGTGGTTCACCACCTGCGTTAAGCGCTACAGCCGTTTATGCGCGTCCTGATAAACGGCTGATCTTTCACGTTTCCCCACCGCAATAACAAAGACGACCACGACGTCGTCGCGAACCTGATACATAAGCCGATACCCAGACGCTTTGAGCTTTATTTTGTAGCAGTCAGGAAATTCATGCAGCCTGGCAGAGGCGATCCGTGGATTCTGTAACACCTTTGCCAAACGGCTTTTAAACTGTGCTTTTACCGTTTCACCGAGCTTATGCCACTCCCGAAGCGCACGGGGATCAAACTCCAGCTCATAGGTCATCCAGATTAACCTTGATGCCTTTCTCCGGGTTCGCCAGACGCTCACGAACCGTTTGCAGCAACGCCTCTTCGCTGTCGCTAATGATCGCCGTTTTTACCGGCATGCGCCCATTTTCAGCAACGTACTGAAAGAGAAGCCGGACGGCTTTGGTTGGCGTGATATCGAGTTTTTCCAGCACGGCATAAGCCTCTTTTTTGAGATTATCGTCCAGTCTGACGTTGAGCGTAGCCATGATGCCTCCAGAAAGCGTAAAGATGTAATGCATAATAGCATTACATTTGAATTACATCGCGTTCTGGATAACGCCTCTCAAAACCGGCTGACGCACTCCATCGCCACCGCCTTAAACTCATCAAAGCTGCGGGTTGCTGCCAGGCGGGCCATCGCTCGCTCGCGCAGGAAGGTGACAAAAATATCGTAGATGGCCATCGCCTCTTCATACTCGCTTTTGCTGATCGCCAGCAGGAAGATGATGTGTGCGGTTTCGTCGCCCCAGGCGATACCGTGGGGAGCAATAACGGTATACACCACGGTCTTCTGCGCCAGCAGCCCTAAGGCGTGCGGCAGCGCAATGCCGTCGCCGAGCATGGTGCTGACAATCGCTTCACGCTCCACCACCGACGCGTGGAATGCGGCATCAACAAAACCTTCCTGCTGCAACTGCTGGCATAGCTCGGCAAACAGGGTTTGCCGATCCATCGGCGCGTCTATCACGCGGAAATGCGCTTCATCGAAGTATTTGTTGAGCATAAATGGGCGGGTACGGTCCACCAGCACCAGCTTACCGATTTGGTCCAGCTGATAGTCGGTGGGGAACGGCGCAATCGTGATAACGGGTTTATCTTTTTCGCTAATACGTACCGTCGAGATGACGAAATCTTCCGCCACCGTCGCCCGCTGTTCGTACTCGCGCTGGGAGAGCGTGGCGCCAATTTCTACCTGCGGATATTTACGCTGCAAAATAGCTTCAATCATCCGCACCATCGCGTTACCCGCATCGCAGACCAGCAGCACCTGCGGCTGACGTTGATAGCCAATGTTGTAGTGGCGCTCCAGCCCGACGCCAATATGCAGCACCAGAAAACCAATCTCGTTTTCACTGATGGCGTACGGCGTATATTTTCCCCAACTGGAGACGGCCGCCAGCGTCATGTCCCAGGCCATGGGATAGTGCTGCTTGATGTTATCGAGCAACGGGTTGGGGATCATTATCTGGTAACGCACCCGGGTAATCATGGTTTTGATATGGGTCAGCAGGTCGGCATGCAGCTGGGCGTCGTCCAGTAGATTGTAGTTATATTGCTGATTAATATAGCTCAGGATGTAGTTCACCAGCGCCTCGTCATCGTCGGCGCTAATGGTTTCCGGGTCGACGTCCTGCACCTGGCGGGCGGCAAGGTGCACGCACAGCCACTCCTCTTCCGCCAGCGAAAAACCTTTCCCCGCCAGTTGCTGCAAAGTATTGGCGAAATCACGAGCCACACCGCGCACGTTTTGCGCCACATCTTCTGCGCTAAAATCCGCCAGCGGATACCCGTCGCGTACGCGGCGTACCGCCACCACACCATACAGACAAATAAAACGTTCGCCCGCATCGGTCAGACGCACATGGTGACGGGTTAACATCTCCTGCAGCGTGCCTTCCAGCAGCGTTGGCACACTCGCATCAAACGCCTCTTCACGCATCAGCGGGTTCAGCGGCCCCTGCTGGCTTAGCTCCCACAGGAGATCGGTCAGGCAAGCGCGAATAGAGACTTCGCTGCCGAACAGCTTCATGCCGTGACGCGGACGCGTCTCCAGCGTCAGCTGATAGCGCTGAAAATGCTCGCGTACATCGACCATATCGCTCTGCAACGTGGCGCGGCTGACAAACCACGTATCAGCCAGATCCTCCAGCTTGATGGAGAACGCCGACGTTAAAAAGCGCACCAGCAAAAAGTGCACGCGATCCTGAGCGGTACGCGGGATATGCTGCGTTTTCGGCGCACTCTCTTCCAGCGTTTGATAACGCGTGGGATCGTCGATTTTTAGCTGATAGCCGCTGCCCCGCGTCAGCACAAACTGCGCGCCGTAATGCATCAAAAGCGCATTGAGCGCAGTGATATCGGCGCGTACGGTACGGGTTGAGACCGACAGCCGCTGCGCCAGCTCATCCTGGGGCAGCGTTTCGTTTTGCAGCAGGGTAAAGAGTTGCGCTAAACGTTGGTTGGGAAATCGCATGTCGGTTCCTTCAAGTTACGGCTTAAGGTTGCGTGGAAATCACCATCTGAGACGGGCTGCCAACCGGCGTATAGTCCGGTGAAAACGTCAGCTTGCCGTCCTTCGGCGCCACGCTAAAGCGAGTAATATTATCGCTACGCTGATTCATGACATATAGCCAATGTCCTTGCTTATCAAGCGTTAGCGTTCGTGGATAGTCGCCACGCGTCCAGATATCGTCCTGGTGCGACAGGCTGCCGTCGGCCATCACGGTGAAGTGGGCGATGCTGTTGTGGAGGCGATTGGCGACATACAGCTGCTTGCCGTCCTGGCTTAACACCAGCCCTGCGGCAAAGCTGGTGCCTTTGTACTCTTTTGGCAACGCTGAAACCGTCTTGCCTTCGCGCAGTTGGCCGCTTTGTTTATCGAGGTGATAAAAGGTCAGCGTGGAGGATTCTTCATTAATAAACCATAGTCCATCACCTGCTGGCGTAAAGACAAAATGTCGCGGCCCGGCCCCTGCCGAGGATGCGGCGATAAACGGCGGATCGTTCGGCGTCAGCTTGCCGCTGGCGCGGTCCATACGATACTGGTAGATGCGGTCCAGCCCCAAATCGGTGGAATACACAAACTGACCGCTCGGATCGCTGGCAACCATGTGCGCGTGCGGGCCGTTATGATCGCTGATGGCAAAACTCCCCTCCGCTGCGGCTGCCGGGCGCGCCGCGCCAGCCGGGCCCTGATCCTGATGTACATCTACCGCCTCGCCCAGACTACCGTCCTCTTTCACCGGCAGCACCGCGATCGACCCGCTCACGTAGTTGGCGACCAGAAGATGACGACCATCCGGCGTCAAGGAGAGATAGACCGGCCCCGCGCCGCCGGAGGCCACCTGATTCAGGCTTTTAAGCTCGCCGTTCGCGGCGATGCTCCACGCCTGCACCACGCCTTTTTCCACCTCACTGGCGGCATACAGCGTCTTACCATCAGGGCTGACGGTAAGCTGCGCGACGTTGGGCAGGGAACTCACCAGCGCTTTATCGTGTAGCGCGCCAGTCTTACCATCCAGCGTAAAACGGTATAGACCTTCGCCATTGGGATTGTAGGTGCCGACCCAGGCATACTGGGTTTGGGCGGTAACCGTGGTAGCAAGCAAAGAGAGTGAAGCAACAAGCAGATGACGAGCGGTTGGCATGGTGACTCCTTGATGGTTCGGTGGGGTTTTCCCCTCACCCTAACCCTCTCCCCAAAGGGGCGAGGGGACCGTTCGGTACTTTTACACACGATCGACGTAAAAGGCACGGTCGGTTTTCTCCCTCTCCCCTGTGGGGAGAGGGCCGGGGTGAGGGGCAATCGGCACTACTTAACAAGCTGTTTAGTCATCTCCAGCAGTCGACGCACGTCCGCCGGACGCGTATTGCCGCTGTCTTTATCAATGATTGAGCTGTAGATATGCGGGATAATTTTGCTGACCCCCGCATCCAGCGCAATTTTCAGGATCTCGCCGTAGTTTTCCAGATCGATTCCGCCGGTCGGTTCCAGCCAGAAATCATGGCGCGCGCAGGCTTGTGCCACCGCAATAAACTCATCACGGTGCTTCAGGCCGCCCATCGGGAAGTACTTAATCGAGCTGCCGCCCATATCTTTCAGCAGGGCAATCGCGGTTTCCAGCGGCACGATACCGTCCGGCGCGTTGCTGGACAGCGGGCCGGTAGAAATTTTAACCATGCCGACGGTGCCGGTTGGCGAAACCAGGCCGTTGACCACGGTCTCGTTCTGCCCTAACAGCGCGCGACTGGTCGCCACGCCGGTGAAGACCTGGTTAACGTGCTGCGGCTGCACCTGGCGGGAGATTTCGCTGACCATCGCCGACTGGTTCGGGTCGCCCGCGCCCAGGCCGACGGAGAGCGCGTTATCAATCCGCTTTGCGTATTCACGCATGTCGGCCACCGCGCTGGCGATGTCCGGATAGTTTTTGGAGAGCACGCCCACCAGCACATGACCTTCCGCCGCTTCATAAATCTCGCTGGCGTTCTCAAGGCTTCCCGCCAGAACGTTCAGGCAGACGCGGTCACGGTAAAAGTTTGGGGTCAGTTTCATGCTTTTTTCTCCTGGTTTAACACTTCAGCAATACGGCGGGAGACAATCTCCAGCTGCTGCGCATCTACGCTGCGGACATCGGCTTCGATAATGCCTTCGTTGGCCTTGTAGCCGCGGAAGTAGATGGCGTATTCGCCCTGCTTCAGCGCCGCCACCAGCTCGCCGGTATTCACGCCGGTCGCCGCTTCATCAAATTTAATCTCCGCACGGGCAATATCGCGGCCCGCGCTATCCCACACCACACGCGCGGTGACGCCGTTGAGCGTATTAAGCTGGTTGATAAACGGGGTCATCTTCGCCACCATCTCTTCGCCGCTCTCTTTGGTCGCCGTCAGATAGTGTTCAATGGCGCAGGTCAGACCCAGAATGCCTTCTTTACCGACCTTCATGGCACGTCCAATGCCCATCGACTGGCGCTTCACCCACTCTACGTACTGGGTTTTACCAATCACCAGCCCGCTGGTTGGCCCTTCGATCGCCTTCGCGCCGCTGTAGATGACCAGATCCGCCCCCGCACGATAGTAGGCATGCAGATCCTCTTCTGCCGCCGCATCAACGATCAGCGGCAGATTATGACTGCGCGCGACCGCCGCAGCCTGTGCCACGTTAAGCATGCTTTTCTGCACGCAGTGGTGAGACTTGATATAAAGAATTGCCGCCGTGCGCGGGGTAATCGCCGCCGCCAGCTGGTCGGCAGAACATTCGTTGGCATAGCCCGCTTCCACCAGCTTGCCGCCGCCCAGCGCCACCATAGTGCCGACCGGCGCGCCGAAGTTGACGTTGTGGCCTTTCGGCAGCACGATTTCGTTGTTTTCAATCGGGGTGACGTGCAGGTTTTCCAGCAGCCAGTCGCTGTCTTTTACCAGCACCGCCGCCACGGATTGCGCAATACCGGCGGACGCGCAGGACACCACGGTCGCCCCTTCAACATCCAGCAGCTTCGCAATATAGGCGCCGGTTTTATTCACCAGATCTTTCATCTCGAAGTACTGATTCATGCCCGCCATCGCGGCTTCCACCACTTCCGGGCGCGGCGTAGAGACGCCGAGTGCGGTCATGCGACCAGAAGTATTAATCACTTGTTTTAAATCGTATTTTTCAAAAATTGAAGGCATTTTCCGCGCTCCCTTGTTCGGTCAAATAGCCCTTGCCCGCGCGAATCGCGGCAAGCGGCAGCAGAATCTTGTCAGCCTGAAGGCTCTCTTGTTCGGCATCCACCAGCACCGTTGGCGTCTGCGCGAGGGTAAACAGCGTGATATCCGCGTCGTAACCGACTGCCAGTCGTCCTTTGTGCGTCAGGCGTAACCCCTCGGCGGCATGGCGGGTCACGCAATCAATCACCTGCGGCAGCGACATACCAATAGCGAGGAATTTCGACATCACCAGCGCCAGCGAGCGTACCGGACCGTCGATGCGGTTACGGCAGTAGATATCGGAGCTGATGGTGTGCGGCAGAATGCCCATCGCAATCGCCCGGCGGGCCACCTCAAAGCTGAAGCTGGCGGTGCCGTGGCCGACGTCGAGACGCACGCCGCGCTTTAAGGCGCGCACGATGGAACCGCGCAGTTCGCCTTCCGGCGTCAGAATACGGTTCGGTTTGCCGTTGTAGCAGTGGGTGATGATGTCGCCGGAACTCAGCAGCTCGGCGATTTCATCAAGGTTCGGCGGGTTGTTGCCAATGTGCACCATCAGCGGCAGGTCGCCGTTTTCTTGCTGGATGGCTTTACCCCGCTCCAGCGGCGTGATGCCGTTTTCGCCGACCACGCTGCTGCTCATGCGCGCTTTCAGGCCAACGATAAAGTCCGGGTGGCGCGCCACCGCCTGCTTCACCGCGTCGGCATCGATATTGGCCATATTGGCCAGTTCGTTCTGGGCAATCAGCCCGACGCGGGAGATGTTGAGCAGCGCATACACCTCGGTCGCGGCTTTACGGGTCAGTTGGTAGAAATCATCCACGTCGTCCGCGCCGGTGCTGCCCGCGTCAATCACGGTGGTGACGCCGGTGGCGATACCGACGCTGTCCGGTTCGTCGTGATAAATCGGTGAGTTCGGGTAGCAGTGGACGTGGGAGTCAATCCAGCCGGCGCTGGCGTAGTATTTCCCGTCCAGCGCAATGGTTTTATGGGCAGGCGCGCTAATCTCGCCCAGCGCCGCGATTGAACCGTCCTTGATGGCGATATCAGTCAGGGTATCGTCGACGAGGCGCGCACGGCGCAGGAGTAAATCAAACATCTCTCTCTCCTGTTGTAATGGGGGGCGTGTAGGCCTGATAAGCGCAGCGCCATCAGGCGGCGTTGCCGGATGGCGGCTGCGCCTTATCCGGCCTACAACGAAACGCTATCAGCTAATGGCAACCGGGAAGATGGAACCGAGGATCATTGCCCCCAGTATCGCGCCGCCGGTAATCGGCTTCTGCCAGATGTAAAACAGCAGTGCGCCCACCAGAGAACCGATGCCGATAGGAATCGAGGCGGTCATCGCGCTGAGGATAATCAACGGGCCGAGGAAGCGGCCGGAGGCGTTACCCGCGCCCATCATCACGTCGGCCCCGTAGGTGGAGTCGCTCTGGTTGATGGTGAACTTACGCGCCAGGATGATGATGTAGCCAATCGCCAGACCAATCACCAGCCCGGTAATCAGGGAGGCAATAAAGTTGGTCACCGGGAACATGATGCCCGCGCCGAGCAGCAGCGCCGGAACGCCGAGGCCAACGCCGGTCTGAATCGCCCCGCCGATATCCAGAATCCCCACCAGCGAACCTTCGATGATACGGGCAAACAGGAAGCTCGCGCCGAACGCGGCAACCGCACCGTAAGCCCCGGTATCAATCCCGGCTTTCAGCATCGCCACGAAGGCCACTTCGTTGAAAGCGCCGATGCCGTAGAGGTAGTACATATGCGTCCCGGCAAACACGCCGGAGGAGAGCAGGCCAACGAAGATCGGGAACGACCAGTCGGCATACCAAAAACCTTTATTTTGTTCCATGTCAGGCTCCCGTTATTTGCCGCTGATTGAGCTGTGGATCAGATCCAGCCAGTTCGGTACGGTCAGGTGGAAGGATTCAATCATCTTCATGTCGAAACCGCGGAAGAAGGCGCTCAGGACGAACAGCGCAACGATAGCGCCCATCATTACTTTGGTGACGCGATGCCAGCCGCTCTCTTCAACGCCCTTACCAATCAGGATACCCAGCACCAGACCCGGTACGGCGTTACCCATAATCAGCTGCGCTGCGCCGCCGAAGATGGTGGCCCAGAAGCCTGATTTCTTACCGGCATCAATCGCCGCCAGCCAGAAGATCACCGGCATCACGGTATTGACCAGCAGGTTGGCCGCCGGTACCAGCACCTTCACGGCGGTGACCTGTAGCGCCTGCGGAACGGAAGAGGCCGTCAGGTTGAGGAAAGCCACGACAATCATGCCGATGATGCCGCAGGCAATCGCCATTTTGCGTGGGTCATGCAGCGTCTCACCGACGTTGCGGTTTTTGATCATCAACGCCGCCGCGCCCCAGTTCGGGATAATGCGGTGGTCAACGTCCTGGGTGAAGGAGCCTGCTGCAACGGAAGAAGCCCAGGCGTTAAAGAAGAAACCGAGGCCAAATGAAAAGTGGGAAGCCGGATCGCCTTCACAGGAGTTCAGCTCGCCCAACGTACGAAACGCCCCCATCCCCTGCGTGGTGGGCGCGTGAAACATGCGTGCCGCTCCGGCGCCCACGCCGACGCCAACAAGGCCGCCGATAATGAGCGATTTTATTAAAATTATCAGGAACATAGTCTGACCCTTTGGTGAAAATCAGGTTTGCGTGACGAAATCCACTTTATCGATATCAATGGCGGTCACGTTGACGGTAACGTCCAGCTCCACGCTGTACGCTCGTCGTTCACGGCGTAAAAAGAAGAATAAGAACGCCTCTTTTCGTACCGCTTCGCGCGCATGAACAACCTGCACATCCTGTGGCTCAATACGCAGTAAGATATGCGATGATGTTTTCATCACCGCAGCCTGCACGTGGTTCAGGGCATCGGCGAACGCCCGTGTTTTGCTCTCGCCTTTGCCCGTGACCCTCACCGTGGTGGTGAATTGCTCTTTCATACTCAAGCGCCGTACTTCTTCTTCCAGGCCTCTACCAGGCGTTCGCCCAGCTCTTCTTTGTCCATAAAGCCGAAGCCCAGCACGTTGCAGCCTTCGTTGATGGCAGTCACGCCCTCTTCCACCGAACGCATGCCGTATTTCGCCTTGTAGCCATATTTGGTCTGCGCGGTGATAGCCCCCGCACCGCCGCTGCCGCAGAAGGAGATACCGAAGGTCGCGTTCTCGGCCTTCATCATGTCGCCCAGCTTCATATCGGCAGCGACGCCCGGTACCACAACTGCACGAGCACCGGCTTTTTCCGCGCCAGCGGCAACTTTTTGTCCTTTACCCAGGCGGTCGCCAATTACTACGGTGATCTGTTCCATTTGTTGCTCCTTACAGGTTGTCTTTTGCGACTTCGAAGTGAACGGACAGCAGCCAGGCCTCTTCATCAGGCAGGTTGCCAAACGCCGCGACCACTTCTCGGGCAAGCATCATTGAATCGTCAGAAATCTCTTCAAACAGGCTGGCATCCACTTCCGGCAGCGGCTCGCCGCTGATTGACCGGTGGGCCATGGCCCGCACGTGGGAGGTCAGCATTTGCTCCTGCACGTCGTTAGGGGTGATATCGCGGCGGCGTAACAGTGCGAACACCTGCTGCAACATTTTGTCGGCCAGCCGTTCGGTCTGTAGCGCCTGCTCCCCTGCGTCGTGTATTACCGCTCCGTTATTCACTCGTGTTACCCCGCTAATGTCTCTGGGGATAAACCTAACGCCGGGGGATGGGAGTTTGTAGCGAGTTGTTTTCCACTTCGAAGTGGAAAGGTAGACGGCCTGAGTGATCGGATTCACAGATTCGCCACGAAAATAACGATTTCGATATATTCGCGTGATGAATGTCACGTCTGAGGGACAAGGTCATTGGAAAGACGAATGGCAAAATGAAGGTGAAAAGTGTGATATCGATGAAGTTTTACGGGAGAGAAAGACGGAAGGCATCGGGCGACACCTTCCGGAAAAGGCGTTAGCGGAACTTCTTGTGGTTCTCGTTGCGGGTGGTTTTAAAAGCTTCCGCGGCGGCCTGGGCCTCTTTCACTTTGCCCTCGTTCGCCAGCTTCAGCGCACCGTCAATCTGACCAATCAGCGTATCCATACCGTGACGATAGTCTTTCATTTCCGCGCTATCAGCCGCTTTGCCTTCCAGCTTTGGCGGAGTCTCTTTTTTGGCATCTTCCGCCGCGGTGCGCATCTTCGTCAGCGCCGCTTTCAGCTCGCCCGCGTCGGAGGTTTTCTGCACCACCTGCAGATTTTCCGCCAGGGTGTCCATATCTTCGCCCAGGTCGGCGAACGCTGAAGCCGAACCCAGTGCCAGCGCGGAGACCGCCAGCATCGCTACCAGTTTTTTACGCATTGCTCACTTCCTTTTTATTATTTAAGCGAACGGGCGCAGCAGGATGCGCCCAACACGTGATTACTGCCCGGCGATTTTCATCACCGGCAACAGTACGGAACCACATTGGATATTACTCCGTGTCTCAATATCGTCAGCGATGGTGACAATATTGCGCCACATATCTTTCAGGTTGCCCGCGATGGTGATTTCGCTCACCGGGTACTGAATTTCGCCGTTCTCCACCCAGAAACCTGAGGCACCGCGCGAGTAGTCGCCGGTGATGCCGCTAACACCCTGCCCCATCAATTCCGTCACGACAAGACCCGTGCCCATCTCTTTAAGCAACTTTTCAAAACTCAGGCCGCGGCCCTTGATGCGCCAGTTGTGGATGCCGCCCGCGTGACCGGTGCTCTTCAGGCCCAGCTTGCGCGCGGAGTAGTTGGTCAGCAGCCACTGGGTCAGGATACCGTCTTTGATAATGTCACGACGCTCGGTACGCACGCCTTCGCTGTCGAACGGCGTCGAAGCCAGCCCTTTCAGCAGATGCGGATGCTCTTCAATGGTCAGCCACTCCGGCAGAATTTGCTTACCCAGCGAGTCCAGCAGGAAGGTCGATTTACGGTACACCGAGCCACCGGCAATCGCGCCGACCAGGTGACCAAACAGCCCGGTTGCCACTTCATTGGCGAAAATGACCGGCGCCTGCATGGTAGAGAGTTTGCGCGGTTCCAGGCGCGACAGGGTACGGCGTGCGCACTCTTCGCCGACCCATTCCGGAGACTTCAGGTCGCCCAGCGCGCGGCCGATGGTGTAGGCGTAATCACGCTCCATGTCGCCGTTCGCTTCGGCAATCACGCAGCTGGAAAGGGAATGACGGGTTGAGCTGTAGCTCTGCAACATACCGTGGCTGTTGCCAAAGACTTTAATACCGTAATGACTGTTGAAGCTGCCGCCTTCGGTGTTGGTGATGCGTTTGTCGGCTTTCAGGGAAGCCTGCTCAGCGCGGGCCGCCAGTTCAATCGCTTCATCCGGGGAGACTTCCGCCGGGTGGAACAGGTCAAGATCCGGCGCATCAAAGGCCAGCAGATCTTTGTCTGCCACGCCCGCACACGGGTCCGGCGAGGTGTAGCGGGCAATATCCAGCGCCGCCTGCACGGTACGGGCGATAGCGTCCGGGCTCAGGTCTGTAGAGGAAGCGCTGCCTTTACGATTCTGGTGATAAACGGTGATCCCCAGCGCGCCATCGCTGTTGAATTCGACATTTTCAACTTCACCGTAGCGCGTGCTGACGCTGATACCGGTGGTCTTACTGACCGCGACTTCCGCGCCGTCCGATTGAGCGGCTGCCAGCTCGAGTGCCGTGGAGACCGCTTTTTCCAGCGCAATACGTTGTTCCGCAACTTGTGTGATCACTTTCATCGTCTAAGCCATAATCTGAGGTAAAGTTAAATGAAGTCTAACAGAGAACCCTTTCTCAGTATGCGCTCAAGCTGTTAGTATTAGCCTCTTTTTTAAGGAGCCTGAAATGACAAAGCAGCCCGAAGACTGGCTCGACGAAGTCCCCGGTGATGATATCGAGGACGAAGATGATGAAATTATCTGGGTCAGCAAGAGTGAAATTAAACGTGATGCCGAAGAGCTGAAAAAGCTTGGGGTAGAACTGGTTGAGCTCGGTAAGAACGCGCTGGATAAAATCCCGCTGGACGCCGACCTGCGCGCCGCCATTGAACTGGCGCAGCGCATTAAGATGGAAGGCCGCCGCCGCCAGCTGCAGCTGATTGGTAAAATGTTGCGTCAGCGCGACGTTGAACCCTACCGCCAGGCGCTGGATAAGCTGAAAAACCGTCACAACCAGCAGGTCGTTGTGTTCCATAAGCTGGAGCAACTGCGTGACCGTATGGTCGACGGTAGCGATGAAGCCATCGAAGAAGTGATGAATCTGTGGCCCGCCGCCGATCGCCAACAGCTGCGTTCGCTGGTGCGTAACGCCAGGAAAGAAAAAGCCGGCAACAAGCCGCCGAAATCTTCCCGCCAGATCTTCCAGTATCTGCGCGAGCTGTCTGAAAACCAGGAATAAGCTTCCGTAAAATGCCCTCTTCGTGAGGGTATTTTTTTATCTGCGTGTGACCGCCTGATGGCGCTTCGCTTATCAGGCCTACATTCGGTGCCAATTGTAGGCCGGATAAGGCGTTTACGCCGCCATCCGGCAATGATAACGCGTTACGCCATCACAATCTGGCACAAATCATGGTTAAAACGCTGGTACTGCGCCTCATCAATCGCCTGCGGATAGCTCAGCACGATTAATTCATGATCGGCAATACCCGCATGATAAGTCGGGTGCGCGTGCGGCCACGGGTTAGCGAAGAACCCCATGCCTTCATAAAAACGCAGACGCTTGCGGGCAATCTCGGTGGTCAGCGGGTCGATTTCCAGAATCGTTTTCGGCGCGCGCTCGAGAATTTGCCCCAGCAGGCGCTTACCGTAGCCCTGCGAGCGCAGGCTGCCGTCGACGGCCAGATGTTCGATGTAGATATAGCCGTTAAATGCCCACGTGCCGCTCATCCCGATGAATAGCTCACCGTTGAACCACGCTTCCAGCGCATAGTGCGGGTCGTTGAGCGCGCGCTGTTTGGCGGGGAGTTCGCGCTGTTCGTGCCACGGAAAGGCGTGGGTATAGAGGGCATCGAGCGGCGGGAATAAGGGAGAATCGGTGGTAGTGATTTTTTTGGCGATGAGCATGTTTGGGTACCGAGGGAGAGTGTTGTGTTGAACGGGGCCCCTCACCCCGGCCCTCTCCCCAAAGGGGCGAGGGAGAAAACCAATCGTGCTAGCTGCTCGATCGGTCCCCTCTCCCCGGTGGGGAGAGGGTTAGGGTGAGGCGGCCCAGTTCAGCCGTTTAGTGCTGAGCCTTCTTTTCCAGCCTTTCCAGCAGCTTCTGATGAATGCCGCCAAACCCGCCGTTGCTCATCACCAGAATATGGTCGCCCGGCTCGGCGCTTTTCACGATCATATCCGCCAGCGCGTCAACATCGGCGCTCCAGTGGGCTGGCTGCACGCAGGCTTCCGCCACTTCCGCAACCTGCCACGGAATGTGCTGAGGCTGCAGCAGGAACACTTCATCCGCGCGGCCCAGAGACGGCGCCAGGTCATCTTTGCAGACGCCCATTTTCATGGTGTTCGAACGCGGTTCCAGCACGGCGATGATTTTCGCCGTACCGCCGACTTTGCCGCGCAGCGCTTGCAGCGTCGCGAGGATAGCCGTTGGGTGGTGCGCGAAGTCGTCGTAAACGCAAACGCCGTTGGCTTCACCGCGCAGCTCCAGACGGCGGCGGGCGTTGATAAAGCTGCCCAGCGCATTGGCGGCATCAGCAGGCGTCACGCCAACATGACGCGCGGCGGCAATCGCCATCAGGCCGTTATGCATGTTGTGTTCGCCGACCAGGCCCCACTTCACTTCTCCGACCTTTTCACCGTCGAGCAGCACTTCCCACTCGGAGGCGTCGGTGTTCAGCTTTTTCGCCTGCCAGTGGCCCTGCTCGCCCACCAGCTCCTGCTCGCTCCAGCAGCCCATCGCCATCACCTGTTTCAGGTTCGCGTCGTTTTCCGGCAGGATGATACGGCCCTGTCCCGGCACGATGCGCACCAGGTGGTGGAACTGTTTCTGGATAGCTTTCAGATCGTCAAAGATGTCCGCGTGATCGAACTCAAGGTTGTTGAGGATCAGGGTGCGCGGGCAGTAATGCACGAATTTGGAACGCTTATCAAAGAAGGCGCAGTCGTATTCATCGGCTTCGATCACGAAGAACGGGCTGTCGCCCAAACGTGCGGAAACCTCAAAGTTACCCGGCACGCCGCCAATGACGAAGCCCGGCTTATAGCCGCACTCTTCAAGGATCCAGGTCGCCATACCGGCGGTAGTGGTTTTACCGTGGGTACCGGCAACCGCCACAACCCAGCGGTCGCGCAGCACGAAATCGTGCAGCCACTGCGGGCCGGACATATACGGAATGTTCTTCTCCAGCACCGCTTCCACGCACGGGTTACCGCGCGTCATGGCGTTGCCGATGATGACCAGGTCCGGCTGCGGTTCAAGCTGGCTGGCGTCATAGCCCTGAATTAAATCAATGCCTTGCTTTTCAAGCAGCGTGCTCATCGGGGGATACACATTGGCATCCGAACCCGTGACTTCGTGACCCAGCGAACGAGCCAGCATTGCCAGACCGCCCATGAAAGTGCCACAAATACCCAAAATATGAATGCGCATACGTCACTATCCTTTTTTTATCTGCCCCGCATTTTACCCATATGTTTGCCGGCAGAGAAATGCATTTCAGGATATTCCGTAGTTTGCTGGCGCGATTCACCTGTGCGTATTTTTTTTATTCTTTGTTAGTATTGTTGCAGCCGTTTTACTCAACATCCACTGTCAGGGAAAGTGTTATGAAAACGTTAGGTGAATTTATTGTCGAGAAGCAGCACGAGTTCTCACACGCAACCGGTGAACTCACTGCTTTGCTGTCGGCAATAAAGTTAGGTGCTAAGATCATCCACCGCGATATCAATAAGGCCGGTCTGGTCGATATCCTGGGTGCCAGCGGCGCTGAAAACGTACAGGGAGAAGTACAACAAAAGCTCGATCTGTTCGCGAACGAGAAACTGAAAGCTGCGCTGCGTGCACGTGACATCGTCGCCGGTATCGCCTCCGAAGAGGAAGATGAAATCGTCGTCTTCGACGGCTGCGAACACGCGAAATACGTGGTCCTGATGGACCCGCTGGATGGTTCATCTAACATCGACGTTAACGTCTCTGTCGGCACCATTTTCTCGATTTACCGCCGCGTAACGCCAGTCGGCACGCCGGTTACCGAAGAAGACTTCCTGCAACCGGGCAACCGTCAGGTGGCCGCCGGTTATGTGGTATATGGTTCCTCGACCATGCTGGTGTACACCACCGGCTGCGGCGTACATGCCTTTACCTACGACCCGTCGCTGGGCGTATTCTGCCTGTGTCAGGAGCGCATGCGCTTCCCACAGCGCGGCAGCACTTACTCGATCAACGAAGGTAACTACATCAAATTCCCGAACGGCGTGAAAAAGTACATCAAGTTCTGCCAGGAAGAAGATAAGTCCACGCAGCGCCCGTACACCTCACGCTACATCGGTTCTCTGGTGGCCGATTTCCACCGTAATCTGCTGAAAGGCGGCATCTACCTGTACCCAAGCACCGCCAGCCACCCGGAAGGGAAGCTGCGTCTGCTGTATGAGTGCAACCCGATGGCGTTCCTCGCGGAACAGGCCGGCGGCAAGGCCAGCGATGGGAAAGAGCGTATTCTGGATATCGTGCCGGAAAGCCTGCACCAGCGCCGTTCATTCTTCGTCGGCAACGACCATATGGTCGAGGATGTCGAGCGCTTTATTCGTGAGTTCCCGGACGCGTAATCGCAGTATCCCGGCCTACATTACGTGGTAGGCCGGATAAGCGAAGCGCCATCCGACACGATGCGGTGATATTGCCGGATGGCGGCATACACGCCTATCCGGCCTACAAAATCGGTGTCCCGGTTACGCCACCTGCAGCCGGAACGACGCCATCGCCGCCACCAGCGCCTGCGACTGCTCTTCCAGCGAACGGGTTGCAGCCGAAGACTGCTGTACCAGCGCCGCGTTCTGCTGTGCGGTTTCATCCATCTGACTCACCGCAATATTCACCTGCTCAATACCGCGACTCTGTTCCTGCGACGCGCTGGCAATTTCCCGCATCAGCTTGGTCATCCGCATCACTTCGCTGGCGATCTCATCCATGGTTTCCCCCGCCTGCTGCGCCAGATCGCTGCCTTCGTTGACGTGAGTTTGCGAGTCGGCAATCAGTTGGCGAATCTCTTTCGCCGCATCGGCGCTGCGGCTGGCGAGGTTACGCACCTCACCCGCCACGACCGCAAATCCGCGCCCCTGTTCACCCGCACGGGCCGCTTCGACGGAGGCGTTGAGCGCCAGAATATTGGTCTGGAAGGCAATACCGTCAATCACGCTGAGAATATCGGCGATACGTTTGGCACTTCCTGAAATATCCTGCATTTTCTCAATGACATAGCACACCATCTCGCTGCCACGATCGGCAGTATCCGACACGTCGCGCGCCAGCTTGTGCGCCTGCTCGGCGTTGTCGGCGTTCTGCTTCACGGTGGCGGTCAGCTGTTCCATGCTGGCAGCGGTTTGCTCGAGCGAAGTCGCCGTCGACTCCGTACGCTGCGCCAGGTGGTTATTGCCCGCCGTCAGCTCGCGGCTGCCGATATCAATCTGTGAGCTGGCGTCGCGCACCCGCATAACCGAGTTCATCATCGACTCGCGCATCCCGGCAATCGCCACGTTCAGACGCTTAATTTCGGCGCTGCTGGTTTTCAGCGGCGAAGGCGTTAAATCCCCGGACGCTACCTGCTCAAGCTGGCCAATCGCCGATGCCAGCGGCTTTAACAGCAGATGTTGCAACTGCAGCCAGGCCAGCGCTATCACCCCTGCGGTCAGCGCAATGGCCAACACCATCAGTGCCAATACGCGATTTTTGGTACTGTGTACTGCCGCCACTTCAATCTGCCCGCGCGACTCCCCCCAATCCTGGAAGGCGTGAACGGCGTTATCAAACTGGCGGGCCACCGGGATCATCGTTTTTTCCAGCAGATCGTAATAACCGTCGACGTTCTGCTGCTCGAGCGCCGCCAGCATCGGTTTGATCGCCTGAGTGTTATAGGCCTCATAGCTTTTCGCGACATCCGCCATCCGTTTTGCGCCATCGGCATCGTCAACCGATGACTGGCTGACGCTGGCGATAATTTTTTGCCCCTGCGTCACTTCGCCGTTGAGGGTTTTGACGGCCTTCGTCGCGTCGTCCAGCATGCCGATTTCCATCAAGCGGACCGCCTGTCCGGCTTCATTGCGTGCACGCAGCAGCAGCGTATAACCCTCATTCAGCTGCGTCATTTGCTCGCTTTGCAGATGGTCGATTCGCTGGAGGGAAGCAGAGCTTTGGGTGAGAGCATAAATGCCGATACCGCTGACCAGAATCAGCAGCAGAGTCATCACGGCGAGCAGGGACAGCAGGCCGGTACGGATAGAGAGCGTTTTTAGCATCATAGTTTTGTCCGGTAGCAGGGGTACTGTTTGGCGTAAATGACTGGTATCGGCTGCTACCGGAAAAACTTTAGCGTTTCAGTATGTTAGTTCTTTGTTACCGGGACGTCGACGCGGGTGACAGCCGCACTCTGCCGGTTCTCCCACAGCACCGTCAGCGCCCGCTGCAGAGCAATAAAAATAAACAGCAGAATGCCGATAGCGATTTTGGTCCACCACGAGCTCAACGTGCCGTCAAAGTTGATGTAGGTCTGAATCAGCCCCTGAATGCCCACGCCAAACAGCGTGCCCAGCACCGTACCGACGCCGCCGCTCAGCAGCGTACCGCCGATCACCACCGAGGCGATGGCATCCAGCTCTACGCCAACGCCTGCCAGCGCATAGCCAGCCTGGGTATAAATGGAGAACACAATGCCCGCCAGCGTCGCCAGCCCCGTCGACAGCATATAAATGCGCACGATGGTGCTACGCGTCGGGATACCCATCAGGTTGGCCGAGGTGGCATTACCGCCGATAGCATAGACCTGATTGCCAAAGCGCGTACGGTGGGCAAGGAAAATCCCCAACACCACGACCAGCAGCATCAACAGCCCCATCGCGCTCAGACGGCCGCCGCCGGGAAGGGTCCACGCCAGCCCGGAGAGGGTGTCGTATACCGGATGATCGATAGGAATCGACTCTTCAGACACCAGGTAGCTCACGCCGCGCAGGAAGAACATCCCGGCGAGCGTAATAATAAATGCCGGGATCTTCAGCGCGTCAATCAACCAGCCCATAAACGCGCCGAAGGCGCAGCCCATTGCCAGCACCAGCGGAAAAGCCATCAACGGCGATAATCCCCAGAAGCCGATAGCCTTGGCGAGGAATACCCCGGTGAAGGCGATCACTGAACCGACGGAAAGATCGATACCACCGGAAAGGATCACAAAGGTCATGCCCACGGCAACAATCCCGAGGAAGGCGTTGTCGGTCAGAATATTGCAAATCACCCGCGTCGAGGCGAAACCGGGAAACTGGGTCAGACAGTAGAGATAGCCCACAATAAACACCCCGAGGGTGATCATTAACGGCAGATTACGTTTTATCATGGCCCCGCATCCTCTTCAGTATCTGAATAAAGCGCGGTGACTGGACGATCAGCACGCACATGACAACCACCGCTTTGACCACCTGGTTCAGCTCCGGCGGGAAGCCGGAGAGCAGAATACCCGTATTCATTCCCTGGATAATCAACGCGCCGACTACCGACAGCAGCAGGTTAAAGCGCCCCCCCATCAGCGAGCCGCCGCCAATGACCACCGCCAGAATGGCGTCCAGCTCCAGCCACAGCCCGGCGTTGTTGGCATCGGCCCCGCGAATGTCTGCCGCGACAATCGTTCCGGCAATCGCCGCGCACACGCCGCTCAGCACGTAGGCCAGCATCACCACGATACGCGTATTCACCCCGGCGTTTTTCGCCGCACGAATGTTGATCCCCACCGCTTCAATAAACATACCGAGCGCGGTTTTACGCGCCAGCAGCCAGAAGACAATCAGCGTCACCAGCGCAATAATGACCGGCGTCGGGAACAAGAGAAACTTACCGCTGCCGATCCACGCCAGCGACGGCGAGTCGAAGGTGACGATCTGCCCGGAGGTAATGAGTTGCGCCACGCCGCGCCCCGCGACCATCAGAATCAGCGTGGCGACGAAGGGCTGAATTTTGAGGATCGCAACCAGAATGCCGTTCCACAGCCCGGCCAGCACGCCGGATCCGATCGCCGCCAGCAGGACCACCGGCAGGCTATGCCCGGCCACGGTCATCGCGGCGGCGGTGGCTCCGGCAATCGCCATCACCGCGCCAACGGAAAGATCGATACCGCCGGTGGCGATCACCAGCGTCATGCCGATCGCCAGCAGCGCCACCGGCGCCGCGCGGTTGAGGATATCAATCGGGCTGCCGAACAGGCGGCCATCCTGCAAGGTTATCTGGAAAAAGTGCGGCGCCACCAGGCTATCGACCAGCAGCACCAGGATTAATGCCGCAATTTGCGGCATTCCCGGCGGCCAGCGAAAGCGGCGCTCCGGCTTACCGGTTTGGGGAACAGTTCGGGGCATCACGGTTAACTCCTTAGGCCGCAATCGCGTTCATAATGGCGGGAACAGAGAGCTCAGCAAGCGGGATCTCCGCCACCTGTTGGCGATCGCGCATGATGATCACCCGATCGGCGTAGCCCACCAGCTCTTCCAGTTCAGACGAGATCACCAGCAGCGCCAGGCCGTCCGCGCAGAGCGTTTCGATCAGGCGAATGATCTCCGCGTGAGCGCCAACGTCGATCCCGCGGGTCGGTTCGTCGAGGATCAGGAACTGCGGGCGCGTCAGCAGCCAGCGCGAGAGCAGCACCTTCTGCTGGTTGCCGCCGGAGAGAAACTCCACCGGCTGCTCGGCGCTGGGGGTGCGGATCGCCAGCTGGCGAATGAAGCGCTCGGCAATCTCGTTTTGTTCTTTGCGCGGAATTGGCCGCAGCCAGCCGCGTTGCGCCTGCAGCGCGAGGATAATGTTTTCGCGCACTGAGGCGGCGGCAATAATGCCGTCCGTTTTACGATCCTCGGGGCAAAAGCCGATCCCCAGACAGGAGGCCTGATGCGGCGATCGCAGGGTCTGCGGTTTACCTTTGATCGTCGCTTGCCCACTGTCGGCGGGATGAATACCGAAGATCACTTCGGCGGTTTCGGTGCGTCCGGATCCGAGCAGCCCGGCCAGACCGACGATCTCGCCGGGGCGCACGTGCAGATCGAACGGCGCGATGGTGCCCTTTTTGCCATAGCCTTCAAAGGAGGCCACCGGTTTATCACTCAGCAGCGTGCGCCCCGCCCGCTGGAGCGCCTGGTGTTCCAGCTCGCGGCCCAGCATCATTTTTACCAGCTCAATCTGCGGCAGCTCGCGGGTTTCCCGACAGCCCACAAAGGTGCCGTTGCGCAGTACGGTGATCCTGTCGCTGACCGCATACACCTGATCGAGGAAGTGGGTGACAAAGATCAGGCTGACGCCGCGATCGCGCAGCTGGCGCATCAGGGTGAAGAGCATCTCCACCTCTTTGGTGTCGAGGCTGGCGGTCGGTTCATCGAGGATCAGCACTTTGGCGGAGAGATCGATCGCCCGACAGATGGCGACGATCTGCTGCATCGCTACCGAAAAGCGGTTTAACGGCTCGCGCACGTCGAGGGAAAAACCGTAGGAAGCCATCAGCGCGGTGGCGCGTTTTTCCATCTCTTTACGTCGCAGGAAACCAAAACGTTTCGGTTCACGGCCAATAAACAGGTTATCCGCCACCGACATATTCGGCAGCAGGTTCACTTCCTGATATACCGTGCCAATGCCCAGCTGCTGAGCATTCGCGGTATTTTTCGGATGAATTTGCTGTCCTTCCAGCCAGATGCTGCCGCTGTTGGCGTGGTAAACGCCGGTCAACGCTTTAATCAGCGTGGACTTACCCGCGCCGTTTTCGCCGAGCAGCGCCATAATTTCACCGCGCCGCAGGCTGAAATTAACGTTATCCAGCGCTTTCACGCCGGGAAAATACTGGCAGAGCCCCTCGGTGCGGAGGATTTCCGGGTTGGTTTCAGTGGTCATAGTGCGCTCCCCCTCACCCTAACCCTCTCCTCGAAGGGGAGAGGGAACAGATTGTGCCCAACTTGCTACCCGTACCGCTCGGCCCATCACCCGTTCAGGGAGAGGATTGGGGTGAGGGTACCAGTCCTGTAGGCCGGATAAGGCAAAGCCGCCATCCGGCATCGTGCGCCGAACTGCCTGATGGCGCTTCGCTTATCAGGCCTACCGTTACAAAGGTCCGATATGTGAAGCGCCATCAGCCAGGGCTATCTCTTAGTAGCCCATATTTTTCTTCTTCTCTAACTCTTCTTTCGCCGTATCCGGCAGGTACAGCGTAGACTTGGTGAGCGTCACTTTTTCCGGCAGGGTGCCGTCTTTCTTGAATTTCTCCAGCGCATCAAACGCCGGGCCGGCCATGTTCGGCGTCAGCTCGACGCTGGCGTTCGCTTCACCGGCAATCATCGCTTTGTAGATATCCGGTACACCGTCAATTGAGCCGGTGAGGATATCTTTACCCGGCTTCAACCCGGCCTCTTTAATCGCCTGAATGGCACCGATCACCATGTCGTCGTTATGGGCGTAAACCATGCAAATATTCTTGCCGTTGTTTTCCGCCTTGATGAAGCTTTCCATCACCTCTTTCCCCTTGCTGCGGGTAAAGTCGCCGGACTGGGAACGGATAATTTTGATATTTGACGCTTTCGAAATGGCATCGGCGAAACCTTTCTTACGGTCTATCGCCACGCTCGCGCCGACGGTGCCCTGCAACTCGACGACGTTACACGGCTTGCCATCGACGGTTTTAATCAGCCACTCGCCAATCAGTTGGCCTTCCAGCACGTTGTTGGCGGTCACGGTAGTCATGTACAGCGATTTATCTTTCACATCGATAGATCGGTCGAGCAGGAACACCGGGATATTGGCCTCTTTGGCTTCCTTCAGCACAGGCTCCCAGCCGGTCGCCACGACCGGCGCGATAAAGATGGCATCAACACCCTGAGCGATAAACGAACGCACCGCTTTAATCTGGTTTTCCTGTTTTTGCTGCCCGTCCGCAATCTTCAGAGTGATACCGCGTTTTTCCGCTTCCTGCTTCGCGACGTTGGTTTCCGCCGCGCGCCAGCCCGATTCAGAGCCAACTTGTGAAAATCCCACCGTTAAAGGGGCAGCCATGACCATAGACGACATGGCTGCGGAAACTGCTGTGACAAGAAGTAAGCGCTTCCACATAGAGGTATCCTCGTAGGGTTATTGTTGGTCAAATATTCATCTGCGGAAAAACTATAGACAATGAGAGATGTAACGGAATGAGTTACATCACACTTCAAAAAAGTAAATTATTTGTTAATCACCATTAACAGAGCAAGTTCAGGAGGGAGTAGGCGTCGCGCACCCGTTGAAGGCTATCGATTTTGTGGAAATTTTAACCCGTGTCAGACCATTTCCTGGCGCAATGTAAACGGTTCCACGTTTTTATTCAGTATGCGGCTAACTTTATGGATTTTCCTGCCATAAGAAGGCACTGAAAAGACCGTGTTTCGCGGGGGGAGATGTAAAACAGGCCAAGACTTTCGCGGTGAGTTGGCTATAATACCGGGCACTAATTTGCCACACATTCTAAAGGAAACAGACATGAGCTTACTCAACGTCCCTGCGGGTAAAGATCTGCCGGAAGATATCTACGTAGTCATCGAAATCCCGGCTAACGCAGATCCTATCAAATACGAAGTCGACAAAGAGAGCGGCGCGCTGTTCGTTGACCGTTTCATGTCCACCGCGATGTTCTATCCGTGCAACTACGGTTACATCAACCACACCCTGTCTCTGGACGGTGACCCGGTTGACGTGCTGGTCCCAACCCCGTACCCGCTGCAGCCGGGTTCTGTGATCCGTTGCCGTCCGGTTGGCGTTCTGAAAATGACCGACGAATCCGGTGAAGATGCCAAACTGGTTGCGGTACCGCACACCAAGCTGAGCAAAGAATACGATCACATCAAAGATGTGAACGACCTGCCAGACCTGCTGAAAGCGCAGATCACCCACTTCTTCGAGCACTACAAAGACCTCGAAGCAGGCAAATGGGTTAAAGTTGACGGTTGGGACAACGCTGAAGCGGCTAAAGCTGAAATCGTTGCTTCCTTCGAGCGCGCGAAGAAATAAGATTTCTTTTCGAGCGTTAAAAACACCGCCTTCGGGCGGTGTTTTTGTTTGTAGGCCTCAGCTCTTGGCTGCCTGATGGCGCTGCGCTTATCAGGCCTACAACGCCAGGTGCAGATAAAAAAACAACGCCACCCGAGGGTGGCGTTGTCGTATTCAATACTGGTCTTTATCCAACCAGTTGCCGCTTTCTATCAGCTTCAGCCCATCGACCGGGCGCTGATAAACGTACATCCAGGCGCTACCATACGGCGTCTGAATGAGGTGACGTGCATATTCGCCCGCTTTGGTACGCAGCGCATCCAGCTCGGCTAGCGTCGAAGCATCAATCCGATAAACTTCACCGTGTACCGTGCCATCGCCGGGCACCGCGCCTGGATAGTGGCCCAGGCTGTACAGTTGATAATCGGTCACGCTGTGATCGCCCAGCCACTGAGCGTTGGTCATCCAGTGGCTGTTGCCCTGTTTGCGCCGTAAACTGCCGTAAACAAATATTCGCATTGCTAAAACTCAAACTGATAGAGCAAATCGAGCGCCTGGTCTACGCCAGACACCGCTTCCAGATACAGCTTAGGCATCAGGCGATAGCGTAACGTGAGCGTCGCTAACGAGTCAAAGATCCCAACGCCATATTTCACCTGCAGACCTGGCAATACGTATCCGCTGACCACCACCTGGGAAGAATCGCCCACCCCCTGGGTATCCAGCGCCAGATTACTTACGCCAAACGTCTCGCCGATTTTACCCACAACCTGACCACTTTGTGCAACCCCCATGCCAATAAGCATTGAGGTCATCGCAGCGCTGTCGCTCTGACCGCTTTCCAATCCCTGTCCGCGAACGAGGTAAGAGAGCGCTTCCTGCTGCGACATCGCCGGGTCAGAGAAGACTTCCGCCTTTGGCTGATCCGCCGTGCCGGTAACACGAACGCCAGCGATAACATCGTTTTCGGTAGCATCCGGGTTGCGAATCGCTTCGATATTCAACAGCGGCTGATCCGGCGGGCCAGAGAACAGCAGCTCGCCTTTACGTACGATCAGATCCTGACCGTAGGCATGGAAGCGCCCTTCCGGGATATTGATCTGCCCGTTAAGCCCCAGTCCCTGTTTATCCTGCGCCACCTTCAGGTCGCCGGTCAGACGCGCTTTCAGGCCGAACGCATCCAGACGAACGTTATTGCCGACGTGGATGGTCAGGTTGCTGTTGATTGGAATCGAAGCCGATTTCGTCTCTTTCGGCTGGAGATCGTTATTCAGCAGCACTTCATCGCTGGAAACGCCCACCGCGCTTTCCGGCACCTCTTTCACCACGATACGCGCCCACGGCACATCGACGCTACCGTCAAGGGTAAACAGACTCGGCGTGGCGTTAAACACAACGTCAGGCGAGACGTCGAGACGCACCATCGGCGGCACGGTAATCCGCACGCGAGAGCCCTTCGCCGCAATACGCGCGCGCCAGTTTTCAATCTGCCGCCAGTCAGCGTCACCGTTCAGGCTGATCTGCCCCTGTGAGGTTCGCACTTCCCCCTGCAACGTCGAGGTGGCGCCGTTGAAGTTCATCGTCAGCTGGCTTGGCTGCATATCAAACGGCATAAAGTTACCGTCAACATCAAGGCCGCTAAGCTGAAGTTGACCGAACATCAGCGGGCTCTGGAGATCGCCGCCGAGGCGCAAATTCGCGTTCAGCTTGCCGTCCGCCTTTTCACCGCGCGAGAAGATCGGGTTAACCATCGCCAGCGAGAAGTTACGAATGTTGACGTTGCCGCCGAGATTACGCCGCCCCTGTGGGTCGGTCACCTGCACCTGCCCGTCTAACTGCCCGTTGTTGGTCAGACGAATCAACCAGCCTAGCTCGGCGCGGTTATTATGCAGGTCAGCGCTGAGGTTCAACGTATCGAAAGCCACCGGCAGCGGCGCGTTGTTGACGGTCTGAGTGACCTTAACGTTGCGCCCGGAGAGCGTCACTTTACCCTGTGGCAACCCTTCTTTGGTGGTGTCCCAGGAGACGTCCGCGTTACCGCTAAACACGCCGCTAGCCTGAGTTTCCTCCGGCATAAACGGTTTGAGCATCGCCAGGTCGAAACGGTTGAGGTTGACCACCGCATGCCCCGCCGCGCCCGCATCAATCGTCTGCGGCACGCACAGTTCGGCGTTCGGGTTCACCCAACAGTGCGGCCCGATGCTGATTTTCTGCTCCAGGTTACGGTAGTCCAGCGCAATATCGCGGTTGATGGACCACGGGCCGACCGGCGTCTTGAAACGGGTATTGCTTAACGCCCCCTTCCAGCGCTCTTCTTTACGATCGAAGCTGCCCGCCAGCGCCAGCTGACCAGAGACCGGCTCGCCCTGAATTTGCAGCTGTAGTGAGTGCTGTTTTTCGTTGCCCTTCGCCGCCAGATGCACCAGCCCGATATTCACATCCGGCTGCACGATGCGTTCAACGCGGACGTCGAGATTACCGCCAATCTGATCGGTGGATTTCACGTCGCCGTCGACGCGCACCTGGCCAATCGACAGCTCCTGCCAGCGCAGACCGTGTGCAGTAACGTCTGCCAGCAGCTGCGGCGCATCAACCGTACCGCGAATCTTCACCAGCCCTTTCGCCGTGCCGCCTAATCCCGGCAGCATGTTGTCGAGCTTCGGCGCGTCGATATTGGCATCGAGCTCCAGGTCTTTCACCCCCAGCTCGCCCTTCACGTCGGCGGTGTTATTGCCCAGCGCCACGTGTAGCCCCGGAATGGTCCATTGCAGGTAGCTGTTACCGCGCAGCGAGCCGTCGACGTTCACTTTGTTCTGCTTCACGTTGCCGGTGATTTTCATCTCCGGCACGTTCATCTGCCAGCTGCCGCCGTACAGGCTGCCGTTAGTTTTGATCAGGCCATCCAGCTTCGATGGCCAGTCCGGCGCCAGCTTCCCGGTGTTAAGCCCGCGTAGCGCCAGTTCGCCGCGCCAGCTGATCGCCTGCTGCCAGTCAAGCAGCGCGGTCAACTCGGTTTTGCCTTCCAGCGCCGCGACGGTGAGCTTGTCGAGGCTCACCTGACGCTCGTTGCCTTTGGCATCGAGGGTGATATCCGCAGGCGGCACATCCTGCCCTTTCACCGCAGTGCGGAACGACAGCGTGTAATCGGTCATCTTGCCGCCGAGTTTCAGCTTCAGGTCATCGGCCTGGAACTGTTTCTCACCGGTAAACGGCCAATAAAGCTGTTTGCTGTTCACCTCAAGGTTGAACGGCAGCCCGGCTTCCGCCAGCTGCGCCTGCGCCCGAATGCCCATATCCACCGGGCCGGAAAGGTTAACGCCCACTTCCAGCTGCTTACGCACCGCGCCGCCCACCTTGAGCTTCACTTTCTCGCCCTTCAGCGGGTCGATATTCAGGGTGCTGTTGAGCGTGAGATCCACCGGCCAGTCGTTGATGAGCGTGGCGGTACCGCTGGCGTTCACCGTGCCCTGGCTGGAGTCAATATCCAGCGCGTCGAGCTTCATGTTGCCGTCGATGCTGCTGACCTTCAGCAGCATTTTATAGACCGTCAGATCGGTATCGCCGGTAATACGCAGCTGCTCACCGCTGAAGGATTCGATATTCAGGTTCAGCGGCAGATGGACATCGGTCATCTCCGGCAGGACCGGCTTCGAGAACAGCTCGGTCATGGTTTCGCCGAGCGGTTTTTCCTGCGGCCGTGGGTTATCTATCTTCGGCTCCACCACCTCTTTCTGCGCCACGTCGGCGACTTTCGGCAAAGCGATAAGCAACCCTTGCAGCGTCGTTGGCGTCAGCGTCAGGTTCTTCTCCTGCCACGTCAGGCCGCTGCTGAAGTCCATCACCGATACCGTCGTGTCATCAATCTTAATATTGACGTTGTTGAGCGCGAACCGCTTCAAGGTGATTGGGTACGGCGTCGAGAGGTTCAACGGACCGCTGTCTTCTTCCTCTACCGGCGCGGCAGGCGGCATTTTACTGCTGTCGATTGCCACGTTGATATTGCTGAGCGCAACATCGTTAACGCACACGCTGCTGTGCCACAGGCATTTCAGGTCGACGGCCAGGTGAAGCTCACCGGCATCGACCGCGACGCCCGGCTGGGTATAGCGGACGTTTTTCAGCGACAGATCGCGCCAGCCGCCGGTGACCTGACCTATCTCCAGCCCGGGAACCCAGCGGTTCGCCGCGTTAAACAGCAGATGCAGCCCCGTGGTGGTGCCAATCAGAAATCCCACGATGCCCAGCAGCAGCACGACAAAAATCAGTACGCCGAGGCTTATTTTTTTCCATAACGTCATAGCTCAGGCCCCAGACCGATGTAAAACTGTAATCCATGTTCATCTTTGTCGCCCACCGGGACGGCAAAGTCGAGCTTGATAGGCCCGACCGGCGACTGCCAGCGTACCCCTACCCCTGCGCCGGTTTTCCAGTCGCTCTGACGAATATCGCTGACCGCTTCACCGCCGTCCATGAACACGGCTCCCCACCATTTCCCGGTCACGTTGTACTGATATTCCAGCGAGCCGGTGGCCAGTTTTGATGCCCCGATAAGTTTGCCTTTACTGTCTTCCGGGGAGATCGATTTGTACTTATAGCCGCGAATACTGCGGTCACCACCGGCAAAGAAGCGAAGATCGGGCGGAACGCGGTCAAAGTCGCCTGTTTCGATCCAGCCGAGGTTGCCACGAAACACAAAGCGATGGCGATCGTAAAGGGTACGGATCCAGACGTTTTGCGCCTGGAAAACCGAGAAGTCGACGTCTGAACCCCAGGCGGTGTTCGAGTAGTCGATCGAGTAACGCTGAGAGTCGCCCCAGGTTGGCATCAGACCGCCGCGTGAGCGGGTACGGCTGATAGAGACGCCCGGATAGAACAGCATGGTGGTGTTGGTGACGTCGGCCTGCGTAAAGTGGTCAAGACTCCAGCGTAGGTTAATTGCCCGCTGCCAGCCGCTGGAAAGGTCCCAGAAACGTGAAACGGCAAGCGTGGTGGAGTCAGACTTGGTATCGTTGAGGTCGGTACTTTTGAAACCGCCCTGCACCAGGTAGTACTGCTCAAGCGGATTTTTCAGCAGCGGCATCTTATAGCTGAAGTCCAACTGCTGTTCCGGTGCCGAGACGCTGAGACTGGTCGTCAGGCTGTGACCGTAAGAGTTCACCCACGGTTTTTTCCATGATGCTTTCACCCGCGGGCCAACATCGGTGGAGTAACCGCCCCCCAGTTCTACGGTATTTTCGCTGCGCGGCGATACCACACCATGCAGCGGTAACACCTTAGTTTTCCGCGATTTATCAAACTCCGGCGCCACGACCACCGAGTTAAACCAGCCGGTTGCCGACAGACGCCGGTTCAGTTCCGCCAGATCGCTGGACTGGTAATAGTCACCTTTTTTGAACGGGACCAGATGCTGCAAATACTCTTCGCGGATCTGCGATCCTTCAAAGGTAACGTCACCAAAGCGGTAGCGCTCGCCGCTGTCATAATCGATATCCCAGAACGCCTGGTGACGATCGACCGCTACGCCAAGCTGACTCTTTTTGAACTCGCTATCAAAATAGCCCTTACGCAGCGCCACGCTGGTTAACGACCCTTTGAAATGGTCGTAATCGCTATGATTGAGTACCGTCCCGATTTTAGGGCGCGTCTTGAGTAGCGCCAGATAGTCGCTGTCGGTACGCGCCCCGCCGCGCAGGATCACATCGGTACCGCCAATGCGCACCGGTTCACCCGGCGTCACTTTGGCCAGCAGTACCTGACGCCCCTTAGCCGGCGGCGGCTTAAGTTCAAAATCGATGGTCGGTTCGTAATAGCCAAGGGCTTTCAACCCCTCGCGAATGGCATCATCCACGCGTGCGCGGAAACGGCGATCCGGCGAAACTTCGTCGCTGTCGATGGTCGATAGCTGGGCTCGAACGTTTTTTTGTAGTTCGCCTGAGAGCCCTTCAACCTGTAGTCGGATGTTTGCTGCACTGGCAACACCGCTGGTCAGCAGTAAGCTCACCACACATAACTGGCGGATTTGTCGCACGTTTTCTCCTGAATATCCTTGTTTCCACCCCAAAAGGGAAACGAAAGTCCGCTCCGCGGCCATGACTGCGTTGTGACCTTTTTCGCGCCCTGATGGCGCGCGGTATTCAACGTCAGCTTAAAAAACCCACTCTTTGTCGGGTTGAAATAAAGACAGAGCCCCAAATTATTCTTATGTTTAAATTTAGACGTATTCGGCGTGTTTATTGTGTTAAAAGACACGCCCGGTTACAACCTTAACGGAAATTACTGTTCCCCGGAGGCGGTCCTTATGAGCTTGTTCGACAAAAAACATATTGTATCTCAATCGGATGCACTACCCGGAAGAAATACACCCATGCCGGTTGCAACGCTCAATGTTGTGACGGAACACTCAATGACCCACGTGCCGGAAGGCATGGAGGTCGCGCTGTTTGCGATGGGCTGTTTCTGGGGCGTAGAGCGGCTGTACTGGCAGCTTCCCGGCGTTTACAGCACCGCGGCAGGCTACACCGGGGGCTATACGCCGAACCCGACATACCGCGAAGTCTGCAGCGGACAGACCGGACACGCCGAGGCCGTACGCGTCGTGTATGATCCGGCGGTCATTAGCTATGGCGAACTGCTCAAAGTGTTCTGGGAGAATCATGACCCGGCTCAGGGTATGCGTCAGGGCAATGACCACGGCACGCAGTATCGTTCAGCTATCTATCCGTTGACCCCAGAGCAGGAACAGGAAGCGCACGCCAGCCTGCAGCAGTTCCAGGAAGCCATGCGCAGCGCGGGTGACGCACGCGACATCACTACCGAAATCGCCATCGCGAAACCGTTCTACTACGCGGAAGATGAACACCAGCAGTATCTACACAAAAACCCGTACGGCTACTGCGGCATCGGCGGGATAGGCGTGTGCCTGCCGCCACAATAGAAGCGAATGCCACTCACCTGCGCGGGCGAGTGGCATTCACTCATCAGAGATCGGCAACGATTTTTTTTAATTGTGCGATAGCATCCTGATAGGGTGTCTCGGCATTGCGTTCGAACGTTGACTGTCTGATAACAATTTTTGTCGGCAGTGTACTGGTGATTTTCTGATGGGGGTTCGCTATCAATTTAATAATCCATTCAATGGCTTTACGTCCCAACTCATCTAAATTCTGCGACACTGTTGTCAGTGTCGGGCGATAAAATGCACTGTCTTCGGTATCATCAAAACCGGTTACTGAAATATGGCGGCCAGCGGTTTTGTTGAGTTGCTCCAGTGCATTCAATACCCCCAGAGCCATTTGATCGCTGGCGACAATAATCGCCGTCAGCTTTGGATTAAGGCGTAACAGTTCAAAGGTATTTTCCCAACCGCTTCGGGCGCTCCAGTCGCCAAAGACCGTGGCATAATTTTGTATACCCAGTTGATGTAGCGATTCGCGCCAGCACTTAAGACGCAATCGGGCTGCAACGGAATCCTGCGGCCCGGCAAGCAAACTGAACTCCCGATGCCCCAAATCCCACAGGTGCTGTACGCAGCCCTGGCATCCTTCCTGATGGCTAAAACATAAGCTCGAAACATCGGCCTCTGGAGAGACATCGAGAAACAGGCAAACCATGTCCGTATTTTCCTGCACCAGCATTTCGGCAATGTCGGTTTCCACCGACAACCCAATGATAACACCGCGAATTCCCTGGGCACGGTACTCATTCAGTAATACCTGCAATGACGGGTAGTTTGCCGCTGGAGGCGTAGAGATCGCCACCTGGTATTGGTTTTCCTCCGCATAGTCCTTTATCGAGGCTGCTATTTGTGAAGGCGCATGAAAGCGTAATGATGCGGAAATAAGGCCAATAGTCGGTAGCGATTTCCCTGCCAACAATAAAGCGGCATGGTTTGAGATGTAATGTAAAACCTGCATAGACTTGATGACTTTTTCCCGTGTGGCGACACTCACCACAGAGGGGTTATTTAATACGCGTGAGACCGTTTGCTTCGAGACGCCCGCCTCTTTTGCTACATCTTCAAGTCTTACAGAACGTCGGTTCATCGCTGCCCCTCTTTTGTCGCCATCCGTTCCTCTGTGACCTCAACTTACCGCAACTGGAGCCACTATTCTTCCGACAACTTCACCGTTTGGCACATCCACAGCCATCAACAATGTCTCGCGCAGGCCTTGTAGTATGTCTATCCACGACATTCAATGTTTATATCTAAACATTGCAGCAGCATATCTCCCCTATTCCGTGAGCTATTCCTATTTTTAGATGACAAGATTTGCAGCCACCAAGAAATTAAAGAATAATTTAAACAACCAAGAAAATATAACAACGCGCCACATACACCCATAATAAGAATAGCAAGTGGATTTATTTTATCAATAAATTTACCACTCAGAATCACTCTAAGACAGCCATTATTATAGGTAAGTATCAATGCATACAATCAGGTATATATTACAAAAAGGTAGTTATATTTCTAAAGTGGATGATTACCTGTATGGGTCTTTCATTGAGCATTTAGGTAGAGCCGTGTATAGCGGCATCTATGAACCCGGACACCCAGAAGCTAATAATTCAGGGTTTCGTGAAGATGTGGCGAGTATGATTCAGGAGCTAGCTGTCACGACAGTTCGCTACCCCGGTGGAAATTTTGTTTCAGGGTACAATTGGTTAGATGGCGTTGGCCCGAAAGAACAACGACCGGTAAAATTTGACTATGCCTGGTTCTCAAAAGAGAGTAATCAATTTGGCATTAATGAATTTGCCCATTGGTGCAAACAGTACCATATTGAGCCAATGATTGCAGTCAATCTTGGAACAGGAACACCACAGGACGCGGGTTATTTTGTCGAATACTGCAATACCGCCTATGGCACGCAATATAGCGATCTACGAATTAGCCATGGCGAAAAAGAGCCGCATAAATTTAAGCTGTGGTGTCTGGGTAATGAAATGGATGGCGAATGGCAAATTGGCCATTTAAGCGCCGAAGACTATGTCAAAAAAGCCAGAGAAGCCGCAAAAATTATGAAGTGGGTCGATCGCGATATTAAACTTGTGGCCTGCGGCAGCTCCAACTCATTTCAAAAGACCTATCCAGAGTGGGACCGTATTGTACTGGAGGGGTTATATGAATACATTGATTTTGTTTCCTGCCACCATTATTTTGAAAATAGAACTGGCAATACTGTCGATTTCCTGGCTTCATTCAAACAGATGGATGATTTTATCCATACCATTATCGCCACGGCTGATTACGTTAAAGCTAAACTGCGCACTAAAAAAGAGATGATGATATCGTTTGATGAGTGGAATATTTGGTCAGCAGAAAGTACCCCCTGGCAGGATTATTTCTCTGATGGCGCGCACCTGTACCAGGAGGCCTCGCCGTTGCTTGAGCAGAAATACACGTTCCTCGATGCCTTGAGCTTTGGTGGCCTAATGTGTTCATTACTTAACCATAGCGATCGAGTAAGAATGGCATCACTGGCACAGTTAGTTAATGCAATTGCTCCCATTATGACAAGACCTAATGGTGAAGCCGTACGACAAACTATTTTCTGGCCATTTAAAATGGTGAGTCAATATGGCAGAGGGATGGCATTACGTTATTTCGCCAATGTACCTAAAGTCACCACCGTCCACGGTGAAGCAAACCTGGTGCAAAGTGCGGCGGTGTATAATGAAGAACAACGGCAGATTGCTTTTTTTGCTTTAAATATAGATGAAAAAGACAGTGTTAACCTGGAGTTTAAACTGGAAGACTTTGGGGAAATGAAAATATCCTCGCATCATATACTTGCAGGATATCAGCTTGATGATATAAATGATTTCAACACCCCCAATAAGGTCATTCCAATAGAAAAAACGATAAGTTTTGCTCAGGGCTATGAGGTAACCCTGCCGCCATTAAGTTGGAATATGGTTTTATTTGAGATGACCTAAACAATATATGCTTATTATTTTTCTGGATTTATAAGGTACTAACATCTCGAAACAAGAATACATCGAAGTCTATGGAAAAGAGGCTCTAACTATGAATAAAGGTAACTTATTTATCGCATTTGCGGCGCTAGGCGCTGCCTTTGCTGCACAGGCGGAAAAGATCACCATCTGGTCATGGGACCCACATTATAATGTCGCCATTATGAAAGATGCGGCAGAGATTTATCAGAAAACGCATCCTGATGTCACGTTTGATATTGTCGACCTGGCAAAAGCCGACCTCGAACAAAAACTGCAAACGATGCTCGCTTCTGGGGTTACCAAAGCGCTGCCGGATATTGTGTTAGTCGAAGACTACAACGCGCCAAAGTATCTGCGCGCGTTTCCTGATGCCTTTGCGCCGCTGAACGGGAAAGTCGATTTTTCGCATTTTGCAAAATATAAAGTCGACTTGATGACCATCAACGGTAAAACCTACGGTGTGCCGTTTGATACTGGCGTGACTGCCTGGTATTACCGGAGAGATCTGCTGGAACAAGCGGGATACAGCGAAAAAGATGTGCAGAATATTACCTGGGATAAATTTATTGAGATTGGTAAAAAGGTGCGGGAGAAAACCGGTAAACAGATGATATCCATTGACCCTAATGACATTGGGTTAATTCGTATCATGATGCAGTCTGCTGGTAGTTGGTATTTTGATAAAGCAGGTAATCTGGATATCGTCGGCAATGCCGCGTTAAAAGAAGCGCTGGAAACGCTGGCTAAGTTAAATGCGGCTGGAATTGTTAAGCCAGTATTTGGCTGGGCGGAATGGGCAGGCTCATTCAATCGTGGTGATGTCGCAAGTCTGATTACCGGCGTCTGGGCCACCATTACCATTAAGGCCGAAACAAAACAGTCCGGGCTATGGAGCGTTGCCCCGATTCCCGCTCTGACGGTAAAAGGCGCGACGCACGCTTCCAACCTCGGCGGTTCCAGTTGGTATGTCATGAACAGCAGTACGGTAAAAGAGCAGGCTATTTCGTTCCTCAACGCGACCTATGTCGACAATATTGATTTTTATCAGCACATTCTGCAGAAAAATGGAGCGATGGGCTCTAACCTACTGGCGCGCAACGGCGAGGCCTATCAGCAACCGGATCCATACTTCAGCAATTTGCCTATCTGGAGTATTTTCAACGGCTGGCTGAAAGATATTCCGTCGGTGAACTACGGTATGTACACCTACGAAGCCGATGCGGCGGTCAATGCTCAGATCCCGGCATTAAACAGCGGCATCCCGGTGGATAAGGTTCTGAAAAATATTGAACAGCAGGTCAAAACACAGATTCAATAAGGCTTATTCGAACGGGGGCAACCCCGCTCTAAATTTGAGGTGCCGTTGATGACCAACTCACGAGCAAAGCGCGTCTTCTCGGTAAATAGCTGGGGATTTGTTTTACCGGCGCTGTTATTCGTCGCCGCGTTTATTCTCTACCCGGTAATAAAATCATTGTGGTTCTCGTTTCACTCCGGCCAGGGGGCGATGATTAAATTCGTCGGCCTGAATAACTTTTTCCGCTTAACCTACGATCCGGTATTTCATAAAGCACTCAGTAATACGCTGACGTTCCTGATAATCCAGGTGCCGATCATGATCTTACTGGCGCTGATTCTGGCATCGACACTGAATATACCCGGCTTACGCGCGCGCGGGTTCTGGCGCACCGCCATATTTTTACCCTGCGTAACGTCGTTGGTGGCTTATTCCGTCCTGTTTAAAAGCATGTTTTCTTACGATGGCGTGATTAACCATCTGCTGGTCGGTATTGGCATTATCAGTGAACCCATCGCCTGGCTGGCCGACCCTTTCTGGGCCAAAGTGGTGATTATTACCGCCATAACCTGGCGGTGGACCGGGTACAATATGATTTTCTATCTAGCAGCTCTACAAAATATCGATAAATCGATCTACGAAGCGGCGCGCATTGACGGTATTTCATCCATCCGGCAGTTTTTCTCAATTACAGTGCCGATGCTGAAACCGGTGATTCTGTTTACCTCCGTCACTTCAACTATTGGTACGCTGCAACTTTTCGATGAACCTATGAATATTACCCTCGGCGGCCCAGCAGATAGTACGCTAAGCCTGTCAATGTATATTTATAATCTGTCGTTTAAGTTTATGCCTAACTTTGGTTATGCCACCACGGTCTCGTATTTCATCGTCTTTATGGTCGCCATTCTGGCGGTCATTCAGTTCTGGCTTGCCCGGGAGCGTAACATATGATTCGCATGCGCACGGTACGAATGGCGATTATCTATTGTTTTCTCGCCATTACCGCTTTTATTTCCATTTTCCCGTTTATCTGGATGGCGATTGGCGCCACCAATAACAGCATCGATATTACCAACGGCACGCTCCTTCCAGGCTCCGCGCTGTTGAATAATTATATCAAGTTCAGCCAAACCTTTGATATCGGGCAGTTGTTCTGGAACACAGGTAAAATCGCTATTATCAGCACAATACTCACGTTACTGGTTTCTTCGATGGCGGGCTACGGTTTTGAGATATTCCGCTCAACCTTCAAGGATCGCATCTATCAAGGTTTGTTGCTGACGATGATGATCCCGTTTGCAGCCATGATGATCCCACTGTTTGTTCTGATGGGTACTTTCAGCCTGGTGGATACTCACATGGCGGTAATCCTGCCCGCCATTGCCTCGGTTTATTTGATCTTTTATTTCCGCCAAAGCTCAAAAGCATTTCCCGCTGACTTACGCGATGCAGCCAGAGTTGATGGCCTGAAAGAGTGGAAGATCTTTTTCTTCGTCTATGTCCCCGTAATGCGCTCAACCTATGCGGCGGCATTTATTATTGCGTTTATGACCGCCTGGAATAACTACCTGTGGCCTTTAATAATCCTGCAATCCAACGAACAAAAAACATTTACGTTAGCTCTCTCATCACTAGGTTCGGCGTATTCACCCGATTTCGGCGTCATTATGTTGGCGGCGATTCTGGCAACACTACCGACACTAGTGGTGTTCTTTGCCATGCAGAAGCAGTTTGTGCAGGGGATGCTTGGATCGGTTAAATAACGCAGGGGGATGGATGTTATGGCTGAAGTGAAACTGGCCGGAGTCAGAAAGTCGTTTGGCAAAACCGACATCATTAAAGGTGTGGATCTGACCATCAACGACGGTGAATTTGTAGTGTTTGTCGGCCCATCGGGTTGCGGTAAATCCACGCTGCTGCGGATGATTTCTGGGTTGGAGAATTTAAGCGCGGGGGAACTGACCATCGACGGCGTGTGCATGAACAATGCCGAGCCATCGCAACGTGGCATCGCCATGGTATTCCAGACCTACGCTCTGTATCCACACATGACAGTGCGCGACAACATGGCGTTTGCCTTGAAACATGCGGGCGTTGACAAAGACCTTATCGAGCGAAAGGTGATGTCGGCGGCGAAAGCACTGGAGCTGGAACATCTACTGACGCGCAAGCCAAAAGCGCTCTCCGGCGGCCAGCGTCAGCGCGTGGCGATTGGTCGGGCTATCGTGCGCGACCCGAAGGTATTTTTATTTGATGAACCCCTCTCGAACCTCGATGCCGAACTGCGTGTACAGATGCGTATTGAAATTGCCCGCCTGCACCGGGAGCTGAAAAGTACCACCGTTTACGTTACACATGACCAGGTCGAGGCGATGACGCTGGCGGACAAAATCGTGGTGCTGCGTGCCGGGGTAATTGAGCAAATTGGCTCACCGCTGGAGTTATACGATAACCCGTCCAACCTGTTTGTTGCCGGGTTTATTGGTTCGCCGCGAATGAACTTTATCAACGGTATTGTAGTGTGGCAGAACGAACAAGGCATACGCGTACGCTTGCCGGAGTTTGGCGACGCGCAACTGGAAGTGCCGGTTAACAGTCCAGTGCCGCCGGGTAGCCGAGTAAAATTAGGTATCAGACCGAAACAGTTCAGCAAGGCAGGCGATGGTGAACTCATGGTCACGATTGACCTGCTTGAACAACTGGGAAGCGAAACCTTTGCTTATGCCCGTGGCGCAACGGGAGGGACATTGACCATTGAAACGCGCCATGGCCGAGATCTTGTTGTTGGCACCGACTATCACGCCCGCTTTGCCATCCGCTCCGTACTGCTGTTTGGAGAGAATGAGCAGCGAATTTATTAACCGCAGTAATCATCTTTTTATAGTTCATATAATTAATATCTGTCTGGCACCACAGTAATACTAAATGCCGATCCCCATAACAGGGGAGCGGCGTTGCTAGTCAGTGAAGATAGGCCCAGCAGAGAATTGAGCGTGAAGCGGTCATCAGTAGCAGGCTATATAAGGGCAGCGAAGGCGTGCCTTTTCTCCTACATTGCCAACACGTATTTCAGCATTACGCCCGTAGCAATCGCTAAGCCAATAACACCCACTACGTTCGGCCCCATAACGTGCATCGGCAGGAAATTCTGCGGGTCTAATGCCAGGCCTACCATGTTCGAAACGCGCACCGCCATCAGTCCCCCGGCCACAGTGCCGATACCAAACCCAATTGCCCCCAGCTCCGTGGCGAAGATGCTGGCTACGAAATACTTCAGTCCCCGAATCGGCCCAGCGCTATTTTTGCCGTTAATGACGACTTAGCGATTGGCGTTATGGCGGCAGCGCATCGCCTGGGGCTGGAGATTGGCAAGGACATTTCGCTGGTTGGATATAACGACATCCCTCTCGTCAGCCGCTTACCAATCCCGCTCACGTCAGTCAAAACCCCGCTGGATCAGCTTGCCAGTAATGCTGTGGACTTATTACTCAAAAATAGTGATGAGCCTATGCAACGTTATTCCCTACCAACGCTTATTCCTCGCGGATCGTCCCGTCCGAATAGGTAGAGGGCTTACTATCCAGAACTGCGCGCGCAGCGTGGCGCGTGGCGTGCGTCACGCTGCCCAAATCATACACTTTCCCTTGCAGCAGCAGGTTAAACACCGGGGCATTGGGGCGGTTTAGCCGCGTTTGCAAAAGATGGACAGCCTCGATACCCAGCGCCCGGCAGGGAATGGCGATACCAGTGGTTTCATTACGCATTGGCGCGTCGAGTTCCCAAACGTAGGTGGTCATCAGGGAGATATCCTGCGGCACCCGCACGCCCCGCTTTTGCAGGACGTGATAGATACCCACGGACATCGGCAGCCCCGCGCAGAAAACCACTTCCGGCCATGCCGACGGCGGCGTTGAAGCAAACCAGTCTGCAAAGGCCCGCTCGGTTTCCTCTTCAGAGAAGCCCTCGGTCACCAGCAGATCGCGCTGGGCATCGAACGGCAGCTGGTACTGTCGATAAACCTCTTTAATCCCCTCCAGCCGCCAGTACATCGTCTCCCGCCGCAGGCTGGTGACGTTCAAAATCCGCCGATGGCCTTGTTCAAACAGATAGTTCGCCGCGCTGTAGCCAATCGCCCGATGATCTGGCGAGACGGAATCCAACAGTCCCTCTTTATCACGTGAGTTAATCAGCACGCACGGCTTATCCAACGACTGCGCCAGCTTGTGGATGGTCGGATCATCAATACCAATAATAATGATGGCGTTGATATTCTTGTGGCCGGCCTTTTCCAGAAACACTTTGATATCAGCGCGTTGTTCATCCAGCCCGCAGTAGCTGACGTACACATCGTGCGGTGCCACCGCTTCCGCGATGCCGCGCGTCACTTCCAGATAGTAGGTATCCCCCTGGGCGATAAACGTGCGCTGCGGCGCGAATACGGCGATGCCGTTGATGAGCAGGCGACCGCTCGCTAAATCATCCAGCACGCCAAGCTGACGCGCGCAGCTGACGATCGCCTCGCGCGCCTTATCGCTGGTATATGACTTGCCGCTTAACACCCGTGATACGGTACTGACGGAGTAGCCGGTTCGGGCGGCAATTTCATCCATTTTGAGCTTGCCAGACATAGTGTGACCTCTGTCGCAATCATCTTTTGCAAATTTTTGCAGATGCAGTTCGATGATTTTAAAACCTATTTTTATTTTTCCGCGCAAATTCCTTTCCTGGCTGCGAGCATTCTCACAAATTCCATTTGTCCCCCCTCACCTCCTTCCCTATTTTCAGATTTCAGTCATTTCTATTACGTTAAGGTGCGACATGGATAAGGTGCGTTTTGGCATTATCGGCGTAGGCAATATCGGAACCGTTCACGCCCGATACCTGCTGGCGGGTACGGTAAAAGAGGCCTGCCTGACGGCAGTGTGTGACAACAATCCCGACAAACATTCCGCCATTCGCCAGCTGGTTGGCAATGACGTGGCTCTCTTCAGCGACGCCGAAGAGATGCTGAAAAGCGGGCTGATTGACGCGGTCATCGTCTCCACGCCGCACTATGACCATCCAGGTCTCTCCATGCTAGCCATGCGTCACGGCATTCATACCCTGTGCGAGAAACCGGCTGGCGTCTACACCGCGCAGGTGCGCGAAATGAACGAATTCGCCCGCGGCTGCAACGTGGTGTTCGGCATGATGTTTAACCAACGCCCTAACCCGCTGTATCAGAAAGTGAAAGATCTGATCGACAGCGGTGAGCTGGGCGAACTGCGTCGCTCCAACTGGATCATCACCAACTGGTATCGTTCGCAGAGCTACTACAACTCCGGCGGCTGGCGCGCCACCTGGAAGGGCGAAGGCGGCGGGGTGCTGCTGAACCAGGATCCGCACCAGCTGGATTTATGGCAGTGGTTGGTGGGTATGCCGGTGCGGATGCGCGCTTTCTGCCAGTTCGGTAAGCATCGCGATATCGAAGTGGAAAACGAGGTCACCGCCTATGCCGAGTATACCAACGGTGCGACCGGCGTCTTTATTACCACCACCGCCGAAGCACCGGGCACTAACCGTCTGGAGATCGCCGGCGATCGCGGCAAAGTGGTGGTGGAAGATGGCAAGCTGCGCTTCTGGCGGCTGCGCGAATCGGAAACCGAATTTAATGCCCGCTGGGAGAACGGCTTTGGTGAACCGGAGTGCTGGGAGGTGACCATTCCGGTTGCGCCAGAGTGTAGCGATCACCATGTCATCACCGCCAACTTCGCCGCCGCAGTGCTGCACGGCACACCGCTACTGGCGCCGGGTACCGAGGGCATTCACGGCCTGACGCTGTCAAACGCTATGCACCTCTCCACGTGGACCGATGACTGGGTTGACCTGCCGTTCGACGAGGCGCTGTTTAAAAAGCTGCTCGATGAACGCATCGCCACCTCCATTGATAAACAGGTGGTCAGTAAAACGCTCGATGCCTCCGGCACCTGGTAATCCACAGCAGGAGAACACCATGTTACGCATTGCGATTGTGGGAACCGGCAACATCTCCCACAGCCATATTCAGGGCTATCAGGAATTTGCCGACCGCTGCCAGATTGTGGCGCTGGTCGATATTTACCCGGAAAAGGCGCAGGAAAAGAAAACACGCTACGGGCTGAGTCACGCCACCGTGTTCAGTAGCCATCAGGCGCTGCTGGAGTCCGGCCTTGAGGTCGATATCGTCGATGTCTGCACCCCGCCCTACGTACACGCCGAAATCAGCATTGACGCGCTCAACGCCGGCAAGCACGTGCTGTGCGAAAAGCCGATGGCGGCCTCGCTGGAAGAGTGTGACGCGATGATCGCCGCCCAGCGCGCCAGCGGCAAAATTCTCTCCATCATCGCCCAGAACCGCTTTACCGACGCCTTCTGGCGCTTAAAGCAGGTTGTCGATTCCGGCGAACTGGGCAAAATCTGCCACGCGCAGGTGGACTCGTTCTGGTGGCGCGGCCACTGCTACTACGACCTGTGGTGGCGCGGGACGTGGGAGAAAGAGGGCGGCGGCTGCACGCTTAACCATGCGGTGCACCACATTGACGCCATCCAGTGGATGCTCGGCTTCCCGAAAGAGGTGGTGGCAATGATGACTAACGTCGCCCACGATAACGCCGAAGTGGAAGATCTTTCCGCCGCCATTTTCCGCTACGACAGCGGCGCGCTGACGCAGCTGACCGCCTCGGTAGTCCATCACGGTGAAGACCAGAAAATCGTGATTCAAGGCGATAAGGCCCGTATCTCCGCGCCGTGGGACGTATGGGCCAGCGTCTCTGCCGACAACGGCTTCCCGCAAGAGCAACACGATAGCGAACGCGAGGCGCGGCTGGATGCGCTGTTCCGCCATACGCCGCCGCTGAAATACACGCTACACGCCGGGCAGATTCACGACCTGCTCAACGCCGTTGAACAGCACGGTGAACCGCTGATTGATGGCGTGCAGGGTAAACGCTCGCTGGAGCTGATCACCGCGATTTATCAATCGTCAATGACCGGACGGGTAGTGACGCTTCCCGTCAGCCCGGATGAGCCCTGGTACAAAACCGGCGGCCTGGTTTCCCTCGCCCCGCACTTCTATGAGAAGGCCGCCTCGGTGGAGAACTTCTCGGAAGTGGGCGCAATTCCGTTGGGTAAAAATTTGGATAAAGGAGCATAAGCATGAGCATCAAAGACGGTATGAACTACGCCCCGGTGGGTAAACCGCAACCGGTCGTCGGCGAGGGCGAGTTTATTATTGCCGCCGCCGCGTTGGACCACGGTCATATCTATGGCATGTGCAACGGCCTGATTGAAGCTGGAGCGACGCTGAAATGGGTTTATGACCCCGATCCAGCCAAAGTCGACAAGTTCGTCCAGCAGTATCCGCAGGCGCAGATTGCGCCGTCGCTGGAAACCATACTCAACGACAGCAGCGTGCAGCTGGTCGCGGGTGCCGCCGTGCCTTCTGAGCGCTGTGCGCTGGGGCTGAAGGTGATGGACGCGGGTAAAGATTACTTCACCGATAAAGCGCCGCTGACCACGCTGGCGCAGCTGGAGGCCGCTAAACGTAAGGTGGCGGCAACCGGGCGAAAATACGCGGTTTATTACAGCGAACGTCTGCACGTTGAAAGCGCCGTGTTCGCCGGGCAGCTGGTGCAGCAAGGCGCAATTGGCCGCGTAATGCAGACGCTCGGCGTCGGCCCGCACCGCGAAGGCGAAGGTCGCCCGGGCTGGTTCTACGAGAAGGAATTCTTCGGCGGCATCCTGTGCGATATCGGCAGCCACCAGATTGAACAGTTCCTGTTTTACACCGGCAATACTGACGCGCGTATTGTGGCAAGCCAGGTACGCAACGTTAACCATTCGCAGTATCCGCAGTTCGAAGATTTCGGCGACGCGATGCTGGCCGGGGAGAACGGCGCGACCGGCTACTTCCGCTGCGACTGGTTTACCCCGGATGGCCTCTCCAGCTGGGGCGACGGTCGCCTGACCCTGCTCGGCACCGACGGTTATATCGAAATCCGCAAATACGTCGATATCACTCGCGGCGAGCAGGACGTGGTGTACCTGGTCAACAAAGAGGGCGAGTTCCGCTATCCGGTCGCCGGTCAGGTGGGCTTCCCGTACTTCGGCCAGCTGATTCTGGACTGTCTGAACCGTACGGAAAACGCCATGACCCAGGCTCACACCTTTAAAGCCGCCGAACTGTGCGTGAAAGCGCAGATGCTGGCGAACGCGGTGGAATAACAGGAGGCGGCGATGAAAACACGTCAGGCGGCAATTATCGGCTGCGGCGCCATTCACACCTGCCATGTGGACGCGCTGCGTCATGTACCGGGCACGGTCCTGCGAGCCGTCGTCGATATCGATAGCGAAAAGGGAAGCCAGCGTGCTGCCGACTATGGCTGTCATTTTTATCAGGACTATCGCGAGATGCTGCTGGATGACGCCATTGACGTGGTACATATCTGTACGCCGCATTACCTGCATAAGCCGATGATCCTTGCCGCGCTCGCGGCAGGGAAACAGGTGTTCTGTGAAAAGCCGGTGGTCATGAACCCACAGGAGGTAGACGAAATTCAGGCTGCCGCCGCGCTTGCTCAACGTCACGTTGGCGTTTGCTATCAGAACCGCCTCAACCCGACCAGTCTGGCTATTCAGCGCTGCATTGAGGCGGACTCGCTTGGCACAATGCACGCCATAAAAGCGGTGCTCACCTGGTCACGTTCCGGCAACTACTATGCCGCAAGCCCGTGGCGCGGCAATTTCGCCACAGAGGGTGGCAGCCTGTTGATCAACCAGGCCATTCATACCCTGGACCTGATGCAGTGGTTTGGCGCGGGCGTTCGTCGTCTTAAAGGGGTTGTCGACAGCACCCTGCTGGCCGACGAAATCGAGACTGAAGACAGCGCGATGGTCACGTTGTGCTTTAACAACGGCGCGCGCGGCCTGTTTTATGCCAGTAACTGCTATGCCAGCGACTCCCCGCTGCTGCTGGAAATTGAGTTCGAACGCGGCATGCTGCGGCTGCATGACAACGCGCTGTGGCAAATTTGCGGCGATGAACGCGTTCTGCTGGCCAGCGACGCCTCGCCAGACGGCGTGGGTAAAAGCTATTGGGGCATCGGTCATCAGCAAGCCGTACTGCATTTTTACCAGGCGTTAGACAACGCCGCAACCGCCAGCTTTTGCGATATTCGCGAAGCAGCAAAATCATTACAGATGGTTAATACCATTTACCAATCGTCACTATTGAGGAAATGGGTGAATATAACCGAGTGATCGTCATCCGATTTTTCCTGCTGTCAATATTATAAGGTGCAGAGGTGACTCTGCACCGACACCCTACCAGTACAGGAATAATAATATTATGGTAAAACCAACCGAACGTCGCGTTGGCTATGGCATTGCTATTGGCTACGGAGTCACTGATTTATTTGGCGGCGGCGCCTTTGCCGTTATCGGAACATGGCTTTTATTTTTCTATACTACCTATTGCGGTTTATCCGTATTAGAAGCCGGCTCAATATTTGCCATCGCCCGTATTATCGACGCTATTTTAAGCCCGGTAATGGGATACATTACTGATAACTTTGGCAATACCTAGCTTGGCCGTAAATTTGGCCGCCGCCGTTTTTTCTTATTGATTAGCTCTCCGCTGATGTTTCTCTACGCCCTCGTCTGGTTGACCGATATGAACTATTGGTACTACCTGGGCACCTATCTCTCTATCGAACTGCTGTCAGCGATGGTGCTGGTCCCCTGGGAGACGCTGGCCGCTGAAATGACCAACCGCTTCAGCGAGCGGACGCGGCTTTCCGGCGTACGCATGATGTGTTCCGCCCTCGGCGGTTTTCTGGCAGTCTCCGTCCCCGGAATTATTATGCAATATACCGGCAAGGATAATTCCTTTACCTACACCCTGACCGGGATTGTTTTTGCTGTTATTTATTGCGTCGCGATATTTACCACCTGGGCCTGCACCTGGGAAGCCAAAGACGTTCGCGAAGAGTATGAATTTCAGCCCGATAACCAACGCAGCAGCGGTCTTTTAAACCATTTAAAATATCTGGTTATCGATCTTATATCCTCATTCAAAATCAGAATATTTCGTCAGCATATTTTAATTTATATTTGTTCTTTCACCGCCATGGATGTCTTTGGCTCGGTATTTACCTATTACGTGGTTTATGCTCTGCACCACGACGCCGAAATGGTTTCCGGTTTATTAAGTATTGCCGCTTTTGTCTCTATTCCCGGTACTTTCGGTTTTATGATGCTGATGAATAAATTCAACCTCACCCCCTCCGGGGCGCTGCGGCTCTCCTATGGCAGTATTCTGCTGGTGCTGGCGTTTCTGTTTACCGTCTATATCGGTAATTTCCAGGTCCCGACGCTGCTGTTTTCTTCGGTCTTTGTCCTACTGGGCCTCGCCAAAGCCGGGCTGTATTACATCCCGTGGAACATCTACAGCTTCATTCCGGACGTTGATGAAATCGTCACGCGCCAGCGTCGCGAGGGCATTTTCGCGGGCGTGATGGTCCTGACCCGCAAAAGCACCGTCGCATTAGCGATCATGCTGATTGGCATTGTGCTCGAAGAGAGTGGCTTCGTCAAAGGCGGCGGCGCGCAGCCGGCCAGCGCCCTGCACGCGATTATTGGCCTGATGATTTTCGCCACCGCCGGGCTCCTGGCTATCAGTTTCTACATCACCTACCGCTTTAAGCTGACGCAGAAAACTCACAGCCTGTTGGTTAAAGAAGTGGCCCGCCGTAAGCTTGGCGGCAACGCCGAAGACTGCGACGAGGAGACCCGCGATGTCATCCGCGCGCTGACGGGCTATGCCTATAATGAGGTCTGGGATGCGACACCGAAGCGTCGCGCAAAAACTACACCGTTACCGACTAACGGTTAACCTCTGGCAGCTTTACAGTCCCTTACGCTATACTAACCCCTGAAATTGCCGGCCCAACGCCTTCGGGCCGGTTTTCAATGTGTATTTCACACGGATTTATCAACTTCCCTTCCGAGGATCTGGCCCCACGGGTTAGATAAGATATGTTAAACAGTATATTCATCATACTTTGCCTGATCGCCGTCAGTGCGTTCTTCTCAATATCTGAGATTTCACTTGCCGCATCGCGCAAAATCAAACTGAAACTGCTTGCCGATGAAGGCAACATCAACGCCCAACGCGTGCTGAAAATGCAGGAAAACCCGGGGATGTTCTTCACCGTGGTGCAAATTGGCCTCAACGCGGTTGCCATTCTCGGCGGTATCGTCGGCGACGCGGCGTTCTCTCCGGCGTTTCACTCGCTGTTCTCCAACTATATGTCAGCGGAACTCTCCGAGCAGTTGAGCTTTATTCTCTCCTTCTCGCTGGTCACTGGCCTGTTTATCCTGTTTGCGGACTTAACTCCGAAACGCATCGGTATGATTGCGCCTGAAGTGGTGGCTTTGCGTATCATCAACCCGATGCGCTTCTGCCTGTTGGTCTTCCGGCCGCTGGTGTGGTTCTTCAACGGCATGGCTAACATCATTTTCCGTATCTTCAAACTGCCGATGGTGCGTAAAGACGACATTACCTCCGACGATATCTACGCGGTGGTGGAAGCCGGCGCACTCGCGGGCGTGCTGCGTAAACAAGAGCACGAGCTGATTGAAAACGTGTTCGAGCTGGAGTCCCGTACCGTACCGTCATCGATGACGCCGCGTGAAAACGTCATCTGGTTCGATCTGCATGAGGACGAGCAGAGCCTGAAAAACAAAGTGGCCGAGCATCCGCACTCCAAGTTCCTGGTGTGTAACGAAGATATCGACCACATCATTGGCTACGTCGATTCCAAAGACCTGCTGAACCGCGTGCTGGCCAACCAGAGCATGGCGCTGAACAGCGGCGTGCAGATTCGCAACACGCTGATCGTGCCGGATACGCTGACGCTGTCCGAAGCGCTGGAAAGCTTTAAAACCGCCGGTGAAGACTTCGCGGTGATCATGAACGAGTACGCGCTGGTGGTGGGCATTATCACCCTCAACGACGTGATGACCACGCTGATGGGCGACCTGGTCGGCCAGGGCCTGGAAGAGCAAATTGTCGCCCGTGACGAGAATTCCTGGCTGATTGATGGCGGCACACCGATCGACGACGTGATGCGCGTGCTGGATATCGATGATTTCCCGCAGTCGGACAACTACGAAACCATCGGTGGTTTCATGATGTTTATGCTGCGAAAAATCCCGAAACGCACCGACTCGGTGAAATTCTCCGGCTATAAATTTGAAGTGGTGGATATCGATAACTACCGTATCGATCAGCTGCTGGTGACCCGCATCGACAACAAACCAACGGTGCTGGTACCGAAACAGGCGGACATCGCCGAACGCGAACAGGGTGCCGCCTGATTCCCTTACCGGGCTACGCCTGTAGCCCGGAAAACCCTCCTTCCCCGCAGAATGTGAAGCGGCTCACGCCCGTTTCGCCGTAGCAGATTAGTACTGGTCGATAGCGGAACATTTATGACTCCCCGTGGCGCGAAACGGTAACGTTGCTCGCGTCTCTACAACAAGATTCCTGGATAAGGAAACGAGGGTATCATGAATAAAAATTACTCTATGAGCTGCCTGTTCTTCCTGTTTTTCTTTATCGGCTGGGGCTGCTGCTACCCCTATCTGTCGCTGTGGCTGACCGAAACCATCGGTATCAGCTATACCGACGTTGGCCTGGTCTATTCGTTTACCGCCATCATCGCAGTGTGCGTGCAGCCGCTGTTCGGTTTTATCTCCGACAAGCTGGTCTACCGTAAACATCTGATGTGGATGCTGGCCATCATCATCACGCTGTTTGCACCCTGGTGGATCTACGTTTTCGCCCCGCTGCTGAAATACAACGTTATTCTCGGCGCGCTGGCGGGCGGAGTGTATATCGGCATGGCCTACGGCGCGGGCTGCGGTATCTGTGAAGCCTATATAGATAAAGTCAGCCGCGCCTCCGGCTTCGAGTTTGGCCGCGCGCGCATGTTTGGCGGTATTGGCGCCGCCATCGGCACCTTTGCCGCCGGCAAGCTCTACGGTATCGATCAGAACATGATTTTCTGGCTGGCCAGCGCCGCTGGCGTCTGCCTGCTGCTGATCGTCTGGAAAACCCAGGTGGATACCTCCAGCACAGCCGGTCAACAGCAAATGAAAACCACCCCCGTCACCTTTCACGACGCGGTGGCGCTGCTGAAGCTGAAAAAGTTCTGGTTCTTCGCTATCTATATGATTGGCGTTGGCGCCGTCTATGAAACCTACGACCAGCAATTTGCCATCTACTACAGCCACTTCTTTGAGAGCAAAGCACGTGGTGCGGAAGTCTTCGGCTACCTGACCACCGGGCAGATCTTCCTCGATGCGGTAGTGATGTTCTTCGCCCCGTGGTTCGTCAACAAAATCGGCCCGAAAAATGCCCTGCTGTACTGCGGCATGATCATGAGTCTGCGCATTATCGGCTCCGCCTGGGCGATTGGCCCTGTCTCCATCAGCCTGATTAAGCTGCTGCACGGTTTTGAAAGCTCCGTGCTGCTGGTGGCCGCGTTGAAATATATCAGCGCCAACTTCAACCCGCTGCTTTCCGCCACCGTTTATCTGATTGGTTTCCAGTTCGCCAAGAGTTTCAGCTCAATTTTCCTCTCAACCGGAATTGGGCATATGTACCAGAGCATGGGCTTTACCAGCAGCTACGTTGTATTGGGCAGCATTGCGCTGTGCTTTACGTTGATTTCCTTTATTACGCTGGATAACGCGCGCTTTTTCACCCCGCACTCCGCAACCACGCACTAATTACACGAGGTAATCTGCATGTCTGATTTATATTATGGTGTCGCTTATTACGACGAATATATGCCGGAGGATCGCCTGGCGAAAGACATCGCGCTGATGCGTGAAACAGGCATCAACGTAGTGCGTATTGCGGAATCGACCTGGAGTACGCTGGAGCCGCAGGAAGGCGAATACCATTTCTATCACATTGACCGCGTGCTAAACGCAATGCACGAAGCAGGCATCGCGGTGATTATCGGTACGCCGACCTACGCGGTACCGGCATGGCTGGTGGCAAAGCACCCTGACATTCTGGTGACCACCGCCGAAGGCCAGCAAAAGTACGGTCCACGGCAGATTATGGACATCGTGAACCCCACGTTTCGCCGCTATGCAGAGAACATTATCCGCACGTTGATGGCCCATGTGCAGGATCATCCGGCGATTATCGGCTGGCAGTTGGATAACGAAACAAAGCACTACGACAACGTCGGACGCTATATGCAGGAAGGCTTTGTGCGCAGCTTGCAGGAAAAATATCCCAGCCTCGACCAGTTGAATCGCGACTTCGGCCTCGACTACTGGAGCAACCGCATCGACAGTTGGGATGACTTCCCGCCGGTGGAAAACACCATCAATGCCAGCCTCGCCTGTGCGTTCTCGCGCTATCAGCGCCAGCAGGTAACGGAGTATCTGGCGTGGCAGGCGGAGATCGTGCGCGAGTATGCGCAGCCACACCAGTTCGTCACCCACAATTTTGATTTTGAATGGCGTGGATATTCGTTCGGCGTCCAGCCGCGCGTAGACCACTTCGCTGCAGCCAAAGCGCTGGATATTGCCGGGGTCGATATTTATCATCCCAGCCAGAAGCATTTAACCGGACGAGAAATTGCCTTCGGCGGCGCCATTACCCGCGCGCTAAAAGGTGGCAATAACTACTTTGTGCTGGAAACCCAGGCGCAAGGCTTTGCCCAGTGGACGCCCTTCCCCGGCCAGTTGCGGCTCCAGGCCTTTAGTCACGTGGCGTCGGGCGCGGCGATGGTCTCGTACTGGCACTGGCACTCCATCCACAATTCATTTGAAACCTACTGGAAGGGGCTGCTGAGCCACGATTTTTCCCGCAACGCGACCTGGCAGGAAGCGACTACTATCGGCGCTGATTTCGCTCGCCTGTCACCTCAGCTAGCCGGACTGCGAGCCGAGAACGATGTGGCGCTGCTGATTAACAATGAAGCCATGGATGCACTCAATCAGTTCCGCCCCGGCGACGCGCAGGGCAACGTCTATAACGATATCTTCCGCCGCTTCCACGATGCACTGTATGACCACAACATCGCGCTGGATATCATCAACGACGTCACCGAGGAGACGTCGCGCTACAAAATACTGATCGTACCCGCCCTGTACGCCGCCGATGACGGTCTGCTCACGCGGATTAACCGCTACGTTGAGCAAGGAGGACGGGCGCTGATTAGCTTTAAGTCCGGCTTCAGCGATGAAAACGTGAAGGTGCGCAGCAGCGTGCAGCCGGGCATTCTGCACAGCACATGTGGCGTCACCTACAGCCAGTTCACCCTGCCGGAGGACGTGACCGTTGCCGCCTGTACTTCAGCCCTGGACTGCCGCGAACACAACGCCGCCGAGCTGTGGATGGAGCTGCTAACGCCTGCGCCGGGTACCCGCACGCTGCTGCGCTATCAGCATCCGGCCTGGCGCGAGTATGCGGCGGCGACCGAAGCGGACTACGGCAAAGGCCGGGCGCTGTACGTTGGCTTCCTGCCGCAAAAGACGCTGATTAGCCAGCTGTTTGACACCCTGACCGACGGGCTGGAACTCCGTTCGCGCACGTCGGCCTACCGCTATCCGTTAATTACCAGGACCCTGCGTAACCGCGACGGCAAACGCATTCACTTCCTGTTTAACTACAGCGGCGATAGTCAGGAGATGCTCGCCGAAACCAGCGGCACCGAGCTGCTAAGCGGTAAATCGGTGACGCTCGGCGAGCCATTGCGTCTCAGAGGCTGGGAATTTAGTATCATCGAAAGTTAACGGCAACGGGCGGAGGAGTTATGGAGTTAGATATCAATGCGCTTTTGCACTTCTCACCATTGATAAAAACCTTCACCTTCAACGCCTGGGTCGTCGCCGGCTTTACGCCGATTACTCGCGGTTCAAAGCTCGACTACTACATCAACCGCCCGCAGGGGATGAAGGGTTATATTATCAACCTGACCCTGCGCGGCCAGGCGCGCGCGAAAGCGGGAGAAGGGTCGCTGCTGTTTGGCGAAAACGAACTGCTGCTGTTCCCCCCTGGCGTGCCACACCACTACGGGCGCGATGAGCACAGCGAACATTGGGACCACTTGTGGATCTACTTTATTCCACGTCCTTACTGGGTCGACTGGCTGAAGTGGGACCACACGACCCATAGTATTGGCAAAACCACGGTGAACGATCCCCAGCAGCAGCAGGCGCTACGCGATCTTTTTTATGAGGTTATCCATCACCACAACGATACCGCCCCGCTCGCCGAAGCGCTGGCGATGAACGCGCTGGAGCGGCTTATTTTGAGCTGCTTCCAGCTACAGCCGATCAGCAACCGCCACGCCCACGACCCGCGCATCAACGCCGTCTGTGATTACCTGAACGAAAATATTGCCCAGGAGATGAAAATTGAGACGCTGGCAGCGATGGTTTTCCTGTCGCCTTCCAGACTGGCGCACCTGTTTAAGAATGAGTTAGGGCAGACCATCTACGCCTGGCGCGAGATGCAGCGGGTGAATCGGGCAAAGTGGCTACTGCAGACCACCACGCTGCCGCTGAATAAAGTAGCGCTGTCGGTCGGCCATAGCGACCCGGTCTATTTCACGAAGGTGTTCCGCAAACACAACGGCATTCCGCCGGGGGAGTACCGCAAACGCTATGCGGCGATGAAGGGCTAAAAACATCAACGGCTCCCATAAGGAGCCGTTTTTAATTCTACCGCGTGGTATCTGCGTTAGGCCATTTCGGTCTGAAGACGCAGTACGTGACGGTTTACTTCAGACATCACGGAAAGGTGCTGGATGTCTCTAACTTTTGGGATAAGAATTTTACCCTTATCAAATTCAAAAGCGCCAACGTCCTTGATATACAACCGTCCACGAAACAGGGTCTTAACATACTTCGCAACCTGAAGCGGGTTGTAGCGTTGGAAAATTTTCATTCTAATCTCCTGCGAGTACTACGCCCTAGTTGATCCACATTTGGCTTCAACGCTCCGGGGCGCAAAGTGAAGTACTCGTTAACTATAGTCCATAACAACAGAGGTCCTCTATCATAGAGGTCCTAATTTACTTTTTTATTACAATAATTCAGAACATTCTTTTCAGCTATACGACGAAGACAGTATAAGGCTTCATTTTCATGAGATTGTGTGCGTTCCTCCACAAACTGGCACCGCCTTTGCGGGAAAACTCCATTAATCGCACTTATGATTAAAAGCATCGGCCAAGTGGTCGGATCACCTGCACATAAAAAGGAAAAACCATGACCCTACGTACGCTTCTGGCGGTTTCATGCCTGTTAATGCCGTTAATGGCAACCGCCCACAATTTCACAAATGGACAACGCGTGGCCCCCGTCGGCGTAGCCGATCGCGGTGAACTCATACTTGATAAGGATAAGTTTAGCTATAAAAGCTGGAATAGCGCGCAGCTCCCAGGCAAAGTGCGCGTGGTGCAGCATATTGCCGGACGCTCATCGGCAAAAGAGAAAAACGCCTCGTTGATTGAAGCCATTAAAGCCGCCAATCTGCCGCACGATCGCTACCAGACCACCACCATCGTGAACACCGATGACGCCATTCCGGGTTCATCAATGTTTGTGCGCAGCAGCATTGAAAGCAATAAGAAGCTGTTCCCGTGGTCACAGTTTGTCGTTGATAGCGACGGCGTAGTACGCAAAGCCTGGCAGCTTGATGAAGGCAGTTCAGCGATTGTGGTGCTGGATAAAGACGGCCGCGTGCAGTGGGCAAAAGACGGTGGCCTGACGGCGGCAGAAGTGCAGCAGGTCGTCGCCCTGCTGCACAAGCTGTTGAATTAAAAAATCGAAACGCGGAAGCCGGGGTTAAGGAACGATTCGCGCGGGGTGTAATCCAGCGTTTTACCCTGCCAGTCGTTGACGTGCGCGCCGGCAGCGGCGGCGACAGCGTGTCCCGCCGCGGTATCCCAGATGTTGGTTGGCCCGAAGCGCGGGTAAAGCTGCGCTTCGCCTTCCGCCACCAGGCAGAACTTCAGCGACGAACCAATCGACGCCGTATCATGCTCGCCTAACTGTTGCAGATACTCTTTCAGCTCGTCATCGTTGGCATAGTGCGAACGACTGACCACCACTTTCGGCGGGTTAGCGTCGCGCACCTGAATTTGCTTACGCACGCCGCACTCTTCTTTCCACGCCTTGCCGTTAGCGGCGCTATACATCACCTTCAACACCGGCGCGTAGACCACGCCCAGCACCGCTTTACCGTTCTCAATTAGCGCGATGTTAACGGTGAATTCACCGTTGCGTTTGATGAACTCCTTGGTGCCGTCCAGCGGGTCCACCAGCCAGTAGCGCTGCCAGTGCTGACGCACCTCCCAGCCCGGCGGATCTTCTTCGGAGAGAATCGGGATTTCCGGCGTCATCGCCTTCAGACCGTTGATAATCACATGATGAGCGGCGATGTCGGCCGCGGTGACCGGCGAATCATCTTGCTTGCTGGCGATGTCTAACGGCTGCTTGCCATCGTACACGTCCATGATGGCATCGCCCGCATCGCGCGCAAGCTGACAGACTTGTTCTAACATTTTCCACCTCGTTAAAATTACAGTGGTGTTAACTTATTGTTTTATTTATATCGTATTGCCGCTTAATCCGCTATTCCCATCATCGTTCCGGATAACTGTGAACCGCTGCCGATTTCCCGTCATGATTTTCTGGCATGATTCACATCCTTGTAAGCAACAGAAAACAAATACATTTAAATCTGTGTCTTAGATCGAAAAAAAGGATGCCTCTGATGATCAAGTTTAGCGCAACGCTTCTGGCCACGCTGATCGCCGCCAGCGTCAATGCGGCAACGGTGGACCTCCGAATCATGGAAACCACCGATCTTCATAGCAATATGATGGATTTTGATTACTACAAAGATACCGCCACCGAGAAGTTCGGCCTGGTCCGCACGGCGAGCCTGATTAACGCCGCTCGCGGCGAGGTGAAGAACAGCGTGCTGGTGGATAACGGCGACGTTATTCAGGGCAGCCCAATGGGTGACTACGCGGCAGCCAAAGGGCTGAAACAGGGCGATACGCACCCGGTGTATAAAGCCATGAACCTGCTCGACTACACGGTGGGCAACCTCGGCAACCACGAGTTCAACTACGGCCTGGATTATCTGCACAAAGCGCTGGCAGGTGCGAAGTTCCCCTACATTAACGCCAATATCATCGACGTTAAGACCCAAAAACCGATGTTTACTCCGTATCTGATCAAAGAAACGGAAGTGGTCGATAAAGACGGCAGCAAGCACACGCTGAAAATTGGCTATATCGGCTTTGTACCGCCGCAGATCATGACCTGGGATAAGGCCAATCTCAGCGGCAAAGTCACCGTTAACGACATCACCGAAACCGCCCGCAAGTACGTGCCGGAAATGCGCGCCAACGGTGCGGACGTGGTGGTGGTGATTGCCCACTCCGGCCTCTCTGCCGATCCCTACCAGGCGATGGCGGAAAACTCGGTCTACTACTTAAGCCAGGTCCCGGGCGTTGACGCCATTATGTTCG
>ERZ1026892.33-NODE-33-length-64124-cov-41.166664_pt1 | contig 64124 bp, 49 predicted proteins | sample MGYA00380176_ERZ1026892 | MGnify/ENA primary metagenome ERZ1026892 (study PRJEB33269, sample SAMEA4719812) | human gut metagenome | biome: human-associated habitat; feature: organic feature; material: feces | place: Cameroon | collected 2013-10 ... | reverse complement strand
CAAAATTCGGACTTTATAGGAACCTTTTCAATACGGCTTGCATGGGATGCTTACCCTACACTACGCAACAGTATGGTTTTCAATCTGTTACACCCCAAAAGTGTAAGATGTAGACAAGAACCCAAAAAAACAATATGGTAATATTGTACCAATATGCTAATGCGGTAATATTCTTATGTTCCCGCGTTAGCGGCCAACCAAGCCACGCTACGGCGCCAGCCCTTATGTTTCTTGAGGCCACCCGGACGATAGTCCGTGGCCGTCAGCCGCGCAGCGGCCTTATGTGTATCTTATGCAAACTTATGTTCTTATGTTCCCGCGGTAAGCGGCAAGCACAAACGCTATATCTTATGTCCTTATGTTCTTCTGTTTCCCGCGTTAGCGGCCAACGCACCAAGCAACAAACAAGCAATGGTACGGCGTGTCACATTACCACACTAATTGCACTTTTTCTTTCACAAATTTATCCTCTCACACTTGTTCACAAACTAATTATTTGTAAATTTGCAATCACTTGCCACTTGTGCCAATACATGGTATACAGCACAAGCCGAGCAAATAAAGGCTTTGGAGAATTTTGGAAACAATGTGCCGCGTGCTGGATAGCTTATACACGATTGCACAAAACCATTAAATGTCACAACTATGACACACCAAACAAACAGCCGGCCGACCTATATGTATGGAACCACACAACCGGCGCACATACACGAACTTTATATATAATTGAAAAAACTATAGAAAGTACTCTCTAATTATGAAAATAGTCAACAAGATATTCAACTGGTACTTCGGACGCAATGCCCTGCCCTATTGGTGCATCATATTGTTCGACTTGGCCGCTTGCTTCTTTGGCGGACTGTTTGTCATGTGGCTGCGACACCCCGCAAGCGAGATGATGGCCCATTGGAGCACGCTGCTGCACACCTTCTTGATATTTGCACTGTTCAACCTCATCGGGTTCCGTGCCTTCCACACCTACTCGGGCATTCTGCGCTACTCGCAGTTCATCGACCTGCTCAAGGTGATGTATGCACAAACACTGTCGCTGGTGCTGGCACTGGCTTTCAACTTTGCAGTGTGCTACTATGCGCTCGAAAGCACTTTCTACGCCGTCACCGGACGCATGACCCTGGTGGTGTACATCGGCACACTGTCGCTGCTGTGCATGTCGCGCATACTAATTAAACTGTTATACGAAAGCGCATTGGTGAGCAAATCGGCCAAGAGCACACTCATCTACGGCACACGCGAAGGGGCCATTGCCCTGACAAATAACGCACGCAACAACAAACCCGTGCAATTCCTGATAGAGGGATACATCAGCGATGACGACAAGGACATGCGCACCCGCCTCATGGGCAAGCGCATCTACTCTGCGCACAACAACCTGCCTGCTGTCATACGCAACAAGCAAATCAAAGCGGTGCTCATCAGTCCGCTCAAACACGACGACTTTGTCAACAACAAACAGCTGCAAGACCTGCTCATCAACGCTGGTGTTAAGATATACATCACGCAAAACGCACGCGAATGGAACAAGCACAAGAACTCTAAGGGCAATGTGCAGGTGCGCGAGGTGAGCATCGAGGACCTCCTGCCACGCGACGAAATACAGGTGGACATGGAGAGCGTGGGCGCACTGCTCAGCGGCAAAAAGGTGCTCATCACTGGCTCGGCAGGCAGCATAGGCTCTGAAATGGTACGACAAATAGCTGTGTACAAACCAGCCGAAATGATGCTCATCGACCAGGCCGAAACGCCACAACACGACATACGCCTGATGATGAAGAACAAATACCCCGACCTGGTGGCACACACCGTGGTAACAAGCATCTGCAAGGAGGACCGCATGGAGGAGATCTTCAACCAGTTCCGCCCCGACTACGTGTTCCACGCAGCAGCCTACAAGCATGTGCCCATGATGGAGGACAACCCCAGCGAGAGCGTGCAGAACAACGTGTGGGGCACCAAGGTGATAGCCGACCTGAGCGTGAAATATGGCGTGAAAAAGTTTGTCATGATCTCGACAGACAAGGCTGTGAACCCTACCAACGTGATGGGCTGCTCAAAGCGCATTTGCGAAATATACGTGCAGAGCCTTGACAAGGCCATCAAGGACGGCAAAATAAAGGGTGTCACCCAATTTGTCACCACACGCTTTGGCAATGTGCTCGGCTCGAATGGTTCGGTCATTCCCCTCTTCCGCAAGCAGCTGGCTGCCGGCGGACCGCTCACGGTGACGCACCCCAAAATCATACGTTACTTCATGCTCATACCCGAGGCTTGCAAACTGGTGCTCGAGGCTGGCACACACGGCAAGGGCGGCGAGATATTTGTGTTCGACATGGGCGAACCTGTGCGCATTGCCGACCTGGCACAGCGCATGATAAAGCTGAGTGGTGCCACCAATGTGGAGATAAAGTACACTGGTCTGCGAGAGGGCGAGAAACTCTACGAGGAGGTGCTCAACGAGAATGAGAACACGCTGCCGTCGTTCCACCCCAAAATACGCATTGCCATGGTGCGCAACTACGAGTACGACGAGGCTGAGCGCGAGCTTGAGGAGTTGCGCGACATTGCCGCCCGCTACAACGACATGGACACCGTGCGCAAAATGAAACAAATCGTGCCCGAATATGTAAGCAAGCACTCACGCTACGAGGTGCTGGACGAGCAAAGCCCAAAGTAGCCACCATCAACATGGCTGTGGGTAAAAACAAATTATTGCAGTCCGCTGAAACGTAAACAGGCGAACGGCCCCAAGCGCGAAACGCTACCACTAAACACAAGCACTAAACGCAAACGCTAATGGGGGCGACGCGTCCCGCGTCGGGAAAATTGCAATGTGCACACACTAAATAAAGGCTCACAAACAGCACTAATTACATGTCTGTTCGTGAGCCTTTGCCTTAGTTCCCGACGCGAGACGCGTCGCCCCCATTAGAGGTAGCGTTTGGTGCTTGGGTTAGTGCTTGAGTCCGTTCGCATGTTTACGTTTTACTGGACAACAGAAACAACGGATAGAATACCCCAAAACGGTCTCGCTTTTGATGCCGATTTTGAGTACCTTGCCTGTAAGGGCAAAAGCATAAAATGCTATCATTGGCAAGGCCGCACGACTGCAAAAAAATCTGCACAACGCACCCTCCCAAACCCTGCACGAGGGCCGAGGTGGTATGCTCAAATAAAATAAGTGTTTAACTAATGGGGTAAGTGCTTTCAAGCCGTTACATTATATTATATGCTCGAAAGCCATGCGTTGTATTGCTATTAAATGAAGTTCTCCACCGCAGTATCGCTCTGCGCTTGCCGCCACTCGGGTGGAGAAGTATGTTGTACGGACTTTTATTTGTCAGTGAACTACCGCTAAACTAAAAACTTAGGGATTCAAGTTTCGGATTTAGCAAGGGCGGGCTGAAAGCCCAATGGAGCACATAGCCCAGGGCAAGCGAAGCGACACCCTGGGGCTTCCGCATAGTAGAGTCTCCGCGCCCTGTAAGGGCAAAAGCTTTAACCCTTTATGTTGTTATTTTTACTTGATAGCTGATTTAGCGGTCTTAAAATGGAACATCGTATGTATATTTTGTTCAACAGCTGCGCCACGTCTTAAAGCTTTTGCCCTTACAGGGCGCGACTGCTCCAACACGCAATACCCAGGGTGCCGCTTCGCTTGCCCTGGGCTATGGGCTCCACTGGGCTTTCAGCCCGCCTTTACTAAATCCGAAACTTGAGTTAGGGGTTTTCAAATGCGCTTTCTATGAACCTCACATGATTAGTCAACCGACGTGTCCCATTGCATTTAAGTTCCGGCGTGTTTATACGCACATCACAATCTATAACAAATACATTTCCACCAGGCGACTTTATTAAGTTTTCATTATGCATGTCACTTAGATAGATGCTCGGGGTAGCATAAGTCCAATTGCGTGGATTTATCAATTTGAAACCAAGCGATTCAACATAATTGCATATTTCCTCATCTGTGAGTGAGGTACCATGGATGAACGTCTGTTGTACTATGATCTGGAAATTTCCATCAGATGTTCTACCCAAACCTAACACAACCAATTTAGTTTCAGGAAACAAAGTGTTGTGCAGCGTTATGCGGTCAAGTGCTAATTCCGGCAGAATGTAATAATCAAGCCCTATTCGCTTAACTATTGTAGTCCCATTATCATACACATGCGCCTCTCCACCCTCGGCAAGTTGTTTGCCAAAACTTTTTTCAAAGGCTACATCTATATCATCAACCCAACAACCAGCAGCTTTGGCCCAACTTTCTAAAACTGCTGCTTGCGCCTCAGCTCGTTGGCACTCTCTTTTGAAACTGCCCCTTGGCGCAGTGAGTTTATCTGCCGGAGTTTCTGCTCCCGCGAGTATGGTGACAATAACATGGAGGCGACCTCCCTCTGCGCAGCCATACTGTTCGCCTTGTGTGTAGCGTTCAAATAATAACTGTCTGTTGATGAATTGCTCTGCATAGTTTTCGAGTTTTACAAGATCCTCATTATTAAAGCCGTTGCTAATGATAGCAGACACCGAAGACCAGAATTCGTTGTTAGTCATATCATGACCATTTTTTGCATTTTCCGTTTTATGAACGTAAAGCTACGCATTTAATTTCACTTAAACAATTTCACGACAGCATTTCACTCTCAATCCCTTCTAAACAGGTCGCGTGTGTACACCTTGTCCTTCACATCATCGAGGCTACTGTCGTAGCGGTTGGCTATGATGGCGTGACTCTGCGCCTTGAAGGCTGCCAGGTCGTTGACCACACGTGAGCCAAAGAAGGTGGTGCCGTCGTTGAGCGTGGGCTCGTAGATGATGACCTCCGCACCCTTGGCCTTGATGCGCTTCATGATGCCCTGTATGGCCGACTGGCGGAAGTTGTCGGAGTTCGACTTCATGGTCAGACGGTACACACCAATGGTGCACGAAGCGGGGTCGGTGCCATACTGGTTGCGGCTTGAATAGTCGTACCAGCCGGCCTTGTGCAGCACGGCGTCGGCTATGTAGTCCTTGCGGGTGCGGTTGCTCTCGACAATGGCCTCGATGAGGTTTTCGGGCACGTCCTGGTAGTTGGCAAGCAGCTGCTTGGTGTCCTTGGGCAGGCAGTAGCCGCCGTAGCCAAACGAGGGATTGTTGTAGTGTGTGCCGATGCGGGGGTCGAGACCCACGCCCTCGATGATGGCGCGCGAGTCGAGGCCCTTCATCTCAGCATAGGTGTCGAGCTCGTTGAAGTATGACACGCGCAGGGCCAGATAGGTGTTGGCAAAGAGTTTGACTGCCTCGGCCTCCTTCATGCCCATAAACAGGGTGTCGATGTTCTCCTTTATGGCACCCTCCTGCAACAGAGCGGCAAAGGTGCGGGCGGCCTGGTGCATGGCCTCAACATCTGTCACCGACTCGATGGCGCGGTTTTCGGCCTCAAACTCGGGGGTGTCAATTATCTTGGGGTAGCCCACGATGATGCGGCTGGGATAGAGATTGTCGTAGAGGGCCTTGCTCTCGCGCAGGAATTCGGGCGAGAAGAGCAGGTTGAACTGCTTGACGCCCCGCTGCGCATACTTGAGGTAGAGGCTGCGGGTGTAGCCCACGGGTATGGTGCTCTTTATCACCATCACGGCCTGGGGGTTGACCTCAAGCACGAGGTCGATAACCTCCTCCACATGACTGGTGTCGAAATAGTTCTTTACAGGGTCGTAGTTGGTGGGGGCGGCTATCACCACAAAGTCGGCATCGGCATAGGCTGCGCGGCCGTCGAGGGTGGCGGTGAGGTTGAGCGGCTTTTCAGCCAGATACTTTTCGATGTAGTCGTCCTGTATGGGCGAGATGTGGCGGTTGAGTTTTTCCACCTTTTCGGGCACCACGTCAACGGCTGTCACGTGATGGTGCTGCGACAGCAGGGTGGCTATGCTCAGGCCCACGTAGCCTGTGCCAGCCACAGCAATACGTATATCTTTGAATTGGCGCATATTTATATGTTTATTACGCCCCACGCTCTTGCTGTTAAGCGTCATGGGGACTTTTGGTTTTGTAAAGTTAAGGTGAAAGGAGGTGTTTGCCCAAATTTTTACGGCGTTTTTTCAGGCTCACCCTATTTTTGGCGTGACGAACCTTTAAGAGTTCTCCGCTCTTGGGCCGCTAAAGCGGGATACAGAAGAGCTGGTGGAATTAGTAAACAAGTTGACCAGGTTGACAGGTTTACAGGTAAGTATGCCAAGGTTTATAAGCCTCTTATCATTATGACTTTAACATTATAAAGCAGGCATGTTTTCGCAACACACCTGATAATCAGCCATTTCCGAAGGTAATAATTGTGCCAAAGACAGACATAAAGCGTATATAAGCAGAATATTTGCAGTGTAAAAGTGTCCTAATTGCAAGAAAAACACTACCTTTGTGCCATAGGTCGTGTTTATAATAGAAAACATACACGAACTGATAGAGATATTTGCCAATCATTCATACCCAAAATGGCAAGCAGACTATGAACAGTAATGTTGCAAAACTGGCTGCTGCGCACCAAGCGTCAACGCCAGTGGCAAGTGACAGGGCCTATGCGTATAGGACTACAGAGATTGCACATGCAGCCAATCTCTGCCCAGCCACAGCTGACAACATAATGTAGAAGAGAGTTTATGACACTGGATAGTACGAATTCTCTTTCTGCCGCCCCGCAAACGCACTATTGCCGTCCTGATGGCAAAACGCGCACATTGCAAGGCACACAGCACGCCGAACCAGCCCCACAGGCAGGTCCGGCAATAAAATCGTACACCAAATCGAGTTCACCACTCCACCACGACAATGCACCAGCCACAGGTTGGTGCTATATTTTTGTACACAACCAACGGGTGCGGGCTGTTGAGGAACAACTGCGCCACGACGGACGCCCCTACTTCATACACAAAAGCATCAAATACGTGCCGCGCCACAAAAACGGCACCGGAGGCGCCCGCTCCCTGTCGGTGCCCACGGTGAGCGGCCTTGTGTTTTTGCAAGGCACCCCGGCCGACACCCAACTCTACCTCGACAACAATCTGCCGCCCTACCACCTGTGCAAGGACTGCAGCAACGGCCGTGTGGCCATCATACCCCACAGCCAGATGACCCCCTTCATGCGCATAGCCCAAGCCGACCCCGAGCGCATTCGTTTTCTGCTCCACCCCTTTCATTATTATGCCCAAAACCGCACCCTGCTGCGCATCACCTCAGGCCCCTTTGCAGGCATTGAGGGCTACGTCATACGCATTTCACGCGACCGCCGTCTGGTAATGCAGGTTGGCGGCATGAGCATAGCCCTGTCGGGGGTGCACGCCGAACGCTTTGAGGAGGTGGGCAAGCACGAGGCCACCACACGCCATGAGGGCACCGCACGCTATCCACGTGCCCTGCACGAGCGCAACGCCTTTATCGACCATTACTTTCACCCCGTGCGCACGCAGCACGAGGCAGCAGCCCAAGCCGAGAGCATCGACCTGCTGCGCCAGCAGTTGCTTGCCGACACAGCACAGGGCAAAATTGACCCTGCCGAGACCTACGAGATGCTTCACTTCATGGTAGAGGAGTCCGACTATTATTACGCGCCACTCCTCCCCCGTTTCAGCACCGAACTCGATCCCGTCACCGCAGCCACGTCCCGCGTCATGCAGGCCATCAGCGCCCTTATAGCGCAGTTGCCCGCCAACAGCCCCACCCGCCAACTCCGCGAGGCGGAATACGACGAGCTGGTCAACCGATGCGGGTATTGGGTGCTGGCATTACAAGACTCTTAAATACTTCCGTTTTTTTTCCGAAAAAAAAGGACTCACACACAGAATGTTTCCTCATTCTGTTCTTTTTCATACCCAGCCTAACCAAGCATACATTTTTCAGCACACACATTTATTTCTTACTATTAAATGTGTTGACGGGACTTGTAAACGAGTTGACAAGTTAACGGGTTTACAGGTAAGTTTGCCAAATTCTTTTAAGCTTATCAACTTGCCTACTTGTTAATCTGCCTACTTGTTAACCAAGAATTCCGTCAATGGGTTATTAACAGGTCGTAGCACCCCCTGCCACGACCCTCGGTTAGTTGTGTGTGCTCGTCTAATACAACCCTATTATATGCAAAACTTTAAGGATATTCGCATCGCTGTGGCTGGCACAGGCTACGTGGGCCTGAGCATAGCCACCCTGCTGTCGCAGCACCATCACGTGACAGCCGTTGACGTGGTGCCCGAAAAGGTGGAAAAACTCAACCGCCACATCTCGCCCATACAGGACGACTACATCGAAAAGTATCTGGCTGAAAAGCCGCTCAACCTCACCGCCACCCTCGACGGCCGCGCAGCCTATGCCGATGCCGACTTTGTGGTGATAGCCGCCCCCACCAACTACGACCCTGTAAAGAACTATTTCGACACCAGTCATGTGGAGGAGGTTATCGACCTCGTGCTTGAGGTCAACCCCCAGGCCGTGATGGTGATAAAGAGCACCATACCCGTGGGCTACACCCGCAGCCTCTACCTCAAGTATGCGCAGCGGGGCGTCAAGCAGTTCAACCTGCTCTTCTCGCCCGAATTCCTGCGCGAGAGCAAGGCCCTCTACGACAATCTCTATCCCAGCCGCATCATCGTGGGCTACCCCAAGATAATTGACACCCCCGAGTTTGAGGCCGAAAACCGCGCCATCGAGTCGGTGACAGATGTTGAGGCCATGCACCAGGCCGCCCGCACCTTTGCCGCTCTGTTGCAGGAGGGTGCCATAAAGGAGAACATCGACACCCTGTTTATGGGCATGAAGGAGGCCGAGGCAGTCAAACTCTTTGCCAACACCTATCTGGCCCTGCGCGTGTCATACTTCAACGAGCTCGACACCTATGCTGAGATGAAGGGCCTCGACTCGCGCGCCATCATCGAGGGCGTGGGTCTCGACCCCCGCATCGGCACACACTACAACAATCCCTCGTTTGGCTACGGCGGCTACTGCCTGCCCAAGGACACCAAGCAGCTGCTTGCCAACTACCAGGACGTGCCCGAAAACCTCATCGAGGCCATTGTCGAGAGCAACCGCACCCGCAAGGACTACATAGCCGACGCCGTGCTGCACAAGGCCGGCTGGTACGACTATTCAAGCCGCAACCAGTATGGCACCGACCCCGCTTCGTGCACCATTGGTGTGTACCGTCTGACCATGAAGTCGAACTCCGACAACTTCCGCCAGTCGGCCATACAGGGCATCATGAAGCGCATCAAGGCCAAGGGTGCGGAGGTCATCATCTACGAGCCCACGCTCAACGACGGCACCACCTTCTTTGGCTCACGTGTGGTCAACGACCTGGCAGCCTTCAAGGCGCAGAGCCACGCCATCATAGCCAACCGCTACGACAGTTGCCTCGACGATGTGAAGGGCAAGGTGTACACACGCGACCTGTTTAGAAGGGATTGAGATACAAACAAACTGATTGATTTCGTCTGTGGCCGTGAAGAATATGTAGCAGATGCTGAAAAGCTTAACACAATACTTATGATATCAGACAACAAACGCATAGCCAAAAACACGTTGTTTCTTTACGTGCGCATGCTGTTCAAGACACTCGTGACGTTTTACACCTCGCGTGTGATACTTGAAGTGCTCGGTGTTGAGGACTTTGGCATCTATAATGTGGTGGCAGGCATAGTGGCCCTGTTTGCTTTTGTTAATAGTTCGATGGCCATATCCGTGCAGCGCTATTTGTCGTATGAGATAGGCCGTGGCGGCAGTGCAGGCAAACTTAACACCATATACAGCATGTCGGTGCTCATACATGCCTTTATAGCTGTGGCGCTGATTGTGCTGAGCGAGGCCGCCGGCCAGGTGCTTTTTGAGCATTACCTCAATATTCCCCCAGCCAGGTATGCCGCAGCTTGCAGTTTGTTTCATTGGTCGGTGCTTACTTGTTGTCTGTCGTTCATACAAGTGCCTTACATAGCCCTTCTCATATCGTATGAAAAGATGAATGCCTACGCCTATGTGGGCATACTCGAGGTGGTGCTGAGGCTTGCGGTGGTGTATGTGCTCGCGTGGTGCAGTTTCGACCGTTTGCCGTTTTATGGCATACTGCTGTTTGTGGCCTCGTTACTCGTCACGGCGCTTTATGCCTGGTGTTGTCATGTGCAGGTGCGCGCGGTACGCTTCAAGCGTGTTTGGAACACCCGCGTGTTCCGCAATTTGTTCTCGTTTGCTGTGTGGAGTGCTTTGGGCGAGATGGCCTGGGCCGGCACGGGGCAGGGCGTGAACATACTGCTCAACATATTTTTCAGTCCGGTGGTCAATGCAGCACGTGCCATAGCCGTGCAGGTTATTGCAGGGCTGAACCAATTTGTCATGAGTTTTCAAACGGCTGTCAATCCGCAGATTATCAAGTCGTATGCCGCCGGCGACAAGGGCCGCATGATGATGCTTGCCAATAAGGGCGTAACCTATTCGTACTATCTGCTCATGCTGTTGGGGGTGCCCGTCATGCTCAACATGGACTATATACTGAGGCTGTGGCTCAAAACGCCCCCCGACTATTGCGCGGCCTTTTGCAATTTGGCCATAGTGGGTGCCATGGCCGACTGTCTGTCAAACCTGCTGGCTACGGTGGCCAAGGCTTATGGCCGCATACGCAATTACCAGCTGGCCGTGTCGGCGGTGCTGTTCCTCAACCTGCCGCTGTCGTATGTGGCACTCAAGGCCGGTGCTTCGCCAGTGTCGGTGTATGCGGTGTATGTGGCCGTGTCGCTGTTGCTGCTTGTTTTGCGCCTGTGGCTGTTGCACAAAATGGTGGGGTATGATGCCCGCCTTTATGTGCGCACCGTGTTGTGGCGCATATTGCTTGTCACACTCATTGTGGTGCCGGTGGCCTATGTTGTTCGCGCCCAGATGAGCGACAGTTGGCAAGCTCTGATAGCCTCGTCACTACTGTCTGTTGTGATAATGGTCGTAACCGTTTATGCAGTTGGCATAACCCAAAGTGAGCGGGCTATTGTTCATGACAAAGTGAAACTATTGATAGCGAGATGGAAAAAGTAAAGACTGCCACCGTTACGTGGATAAACTACAATAATTGTGGCACCTACTTGCAGGCGTATGCCTTGCAGCATGTGGTGCAGTCGTTGGGATATGAAAACCACATACTTAATGACGCTCCGCATTTTATAGACCCGCGTTCCGTGTGGCGCAAGGCCCTGTCGTGGTTGTGGCACAAACTGGTGGCACGGCCCCCCAGAGTGATGCGCCGCGTGAATGACTGTTATGCACGCTTTAGCAATGACTGGCTCAAAATAGACAGGCAAACGGCCGACCTTGCGTGTGTGAGCAACCGCTACGACACTTTTTTGTGCGGCAGCGACCAAATATGGTCGCCCATTATCAAGCCTGTCAATCCCTACTTCTTTCTCTACTTCACAGACAAGAAGAAGGTGGCTTACGCCCCGAGCCTTGGCAGTACCACCGCCTCAGATGAGTGGCAGCAGGTAGTACAACCCCTGCTGCAGCAGTTTGCCCACCTTTCGGTGCGTGAACAACAGGGTGCGGCATTGCTTTCAGAAATGTTGCACCGCGATGTGCCGGCAGTGGTCGACCCCACGTTGCTGCTCACGGCCGACGACTGGCAACCCTTGTGTGCTGAACGCGTGGTGCCTGACGGCTGCAAATATTTGTTCTGCTATCTGCTTACCAACAATCCCAGCTATCTGGACGTGGCGCGGCATTATGCCGGTCAGCATGGCCTCGAGCTGGTGCTGATGGGGTTGCACCCCGAATATGAGGGACAGGCCGAGCATGTGTTGTGGGGCGGGCCGTCGGAGTTTTTAAGTGCTGTGCGCCATGCCGATGTAGTCATGACCGACTCGTTTCATGCCACAGTGTTCTCCATTTTGTTCAAAAAACAATTCTACACCTTCCAACGCTTCAAAGCCGGCGCGTGGAACAATCAAAACTCACGACTTGAAAATTTGCTTGGCAAACTTGCTATCAAGGGCCGTTTCGTGACAGACGGCAATTTTGACAATGTACCGCCAATTGACTATGACAAAGCCCTTGCCCTGCTTGAAGCAGAGCGCGCAGCCTCGTTGCGCTATTTGTCATCATCGTTGAAAGACTGACCATACTCCTTCCCTGGTTGACAGGTTAACGGGTTAACAAGTTAACGGGTAAGTATGCCATACGCTACTTGTTATGTTAAAGTCAGAATGGTCAGGAACTTATAAGCTTTGCAAACTTACCTGTTACCCCGTCAACCTGTAAACTTGTCAACCCGGCAACCACCTATATCAAAATATGGAACAGATATGTCCCGAACAGCAGTGCACCGCTTGCTCGGCCTGTTATAATGCCTGCCCCAAGCAGGCCATCAGCATGGTCGAAATTGGTACCATAGGCTATGTGCACCCCCGCATTGACGCCTCCAAGTGCATTGACTGCAAACTGTGCCAAAAGGTTTGCCCCGTGGTGAACCCTGTCGAAAAGCATGCCCCCTTGCAGGCCTTCGCCGCAATAAGTAGTGAGGCTGAGGCGCTTGACAAGAGTGCCTCAGGCGGTGCGGCAAGTACAATGGCACGTGCCATTATCGAACAGGGCGGTGTGGTGTATGGCTGCCGTATGCGCAGTTACACCGACATAGGCCACGAACGCTTTGCCACGGTGGAAGACATGTGTGCCATGCGCGGCTCAAAATACGTGCAGAGCAGCATAGACTCCACTTTCAGACAGGTGAAAGCCGACCTTAATGCAGGCCTTGTAGTGCTGTTCACTGGCACGGCGTGTCAGATAGCCGGCTTGCGTAATTACTTGCGCCGCAGCTATGACAACCTTTATTGCCTTGACCTGGTGTGTCATGGTGTGCCGTCGCAAAAACTGTTGCGCGACAACGTCGAAAGTATGTTTCGTAAAAAAGGGCTTCGCCCTGATGGAACGGAACGTGTGACGTTCCGCCGTATACACTCAACCCAAGCCTCAAATCTTGATTTGAGGTATGGCACTTTCGTTGAAAGTGCCATACCTGCTCCGGGCAGCCCGCTGCCCGAAGCAGCGCAGCGTTTTTTGCGCAACACCTACATCACGGCCTTTATGTACGGCCTCACATTCCGCGACAATTGTTACCACTGCCCTTATGCCTGTGCCGCGCGCACTGCTGATGTGACGGTGGCCGACTTTTGGGGTTACCAGGGCACAGCCATACCCCGTGGCAAGGGGGTGTCGCTCATCATGCCCAGCACAGCCAATGGGCAGCGCCTTGTAGAGATGGTGCGCCCCCACATGTTGATGGAGGAGCGTACTGTGGCCGAGGCCGTCGACGGCAATGGCCAGCTCAAGCGCCCCTCAACCTGTCCGCCCGAACGTGCCGCCTTTGTTAGTGGTTACGCGCGCCAGGGCGAGGCCGTGTTCGCCCCGCTGCTGAGGGGGTATAAGCGGGGGTATAGGCTGAAACAAATGAGGGTGAATGCCATAAGTGCCATTCGCCGCATACCTGTAGTTTACCCCCTGCTTAAGTATTTGTACAAACGAATTAAACACAGCGTTGGCTGAATTCATTGTCAACTTGTTTACTAATTCCGTCAACGCGTTAAACATTAACCTTTGATATATAGATGAAAACAATCCTTTTAGTGTTTGGAACACGTCCGGAGGCCATCAAGATGGCTCCACTCGTGAAAGCTTTTCAACATAATCCCGAAGATTTTAAGACCATTGTGTGTGTGACAGGCCAGCACCGCGAGATGCTTGACCAGGTGCTCAAAATATTTGAGATAAAACCTGACTATGATCTCAATATCATGAAACAAGGCCAGGACCTGTATGATGTGACGGCGCGTGTGCTGACCGGTATGCGCGATGTGCTGAAAGAGGTGCGGCCTGATGTGGTGCTGGTGCATGGCGACACCACGACGTCAACAGCCGCTGCCTTGGCGGCATTTTACCAGCAAATACCTGTGGGCCATGTTGAGGCCGGACTGCGTACGCACAACATTTACAGCCCCTGGCCCGAGGAGATGAACCGCCAGATAACTGGTCGCATAGCCACATATCACTTCGCCCCAACGCAGCTGAGCCGCAAGAATTTGCTGGCTGAGGGCGTGAAGGATAAAATGATTGCAGTTACAGGCAACACTGTGATTGATGCGTTGCACATAGTGGTGGATAAAATTAAAAACGATGCCAGTTTGAACCAGTTGTTGGCAGCAGAACTTGTTTCGGCAGGTTATGACACCTCACGTTTGGTTGGCGGTAAACGGCTTGTGCTGATTACGGGCCATCGCCGTGAAAATTTTGGCGATGGCTTTATCTCGATGTGTCGTGCCATCAAGGATTTGACCATGCAATTCCCCGATGTGGATTTTGTTTATCCCATGCACCTTAATCCCAATGTGCGCAAGCCCATACACGAGGTGTTCGGCACCGATTTGACAGGTCTTGGCAACATGTTCTTCATTGAGCCGCTTGAATACTTGTCGTTTGTCTATCTGATGGAAAAGGCCAGCATTGTGCTTACCGACAGCGGCGGCATACAGGAAGAGGCTCCCGGCCTTGGCAAGCCTGTGCTTGTGATGCGCGACACGACCGAGCGCCCCGAGGCTTTGGAAGCGGGCACCGTAAAGCTTGTTGGCACGAATTATAACAAGATATTTAACAATGTGTCGGAACTTCTGACAGACACTGATGCGTATGTCAAAATGAGTCATGCTGTTAATCCCTATGGCGATGGCAAGGCATGTGGACGTATTGTGGATAGCTTAAGGTGAGTACTATGATTCAGAGTAGAGAAGATTTGCACCTATATTTACAGAAAGATAAAGAAGCTCTTAGTATCCCTGCATGCCGTAAGCGCCCGCGTCTGCTGGGTGATGATATATGGAAGTTCGAGCGTGCCTTGCGCTATGTAGAGTATTATACTAATAGCAAAACGGGGGGGTAATTTCTAAGTTATGTGCTTATTATTGGAAGTATAGGTATTATAAATTAGGACTGAAATTAGGTTTTGATGTACCATGCAATGTTTTTGACTATGGATTACGCATCAATCATTTTGGTCTATTGATAGTAAACCCCAATTGTAGAATAGGTAAGTTTTGTGACATTCATCAAGGTGTAAATATAGGAACATCCTTTGATGGTGGGTGTCCAACGTTAGGCGATAATTGTTGGATTGGTCCTGGCGCAAAATTATTTGGTGGCATTGTTATAGGTAATGAAGTAGCTATTGGGGCAGGAGCAATAGTGACGAAATCGTTTGCAGAGGACAACATAACAATTGTTGGTAATCCAGCCAGAAAGATAAAAGACACAGGTTCTATTTATAAAAGACGGTGAAAAAGTAATGCAGAATAAAAGTATTGACATTACGGTATCGGAGCGTAATGCCATCAGCATTGTGCGTTCATGCGCGATGCTGATGATAGTGCTGTGTCATCTGTTGCAAGCCTATGGCAATAATTGGGCTTGGCTATTCAATGCAGGTGTGCAGGTGTTTTTTGTACTCAGTGGCTATTTATATGGACACAAGTACATAGCAGATTGGCGCAAATGGTTCGGCGCAAGAATACGCAAGCTGTACATACCCGTAGCATTGTTCTCTGTTGTAATGCTGACAGTCATGAAATTCGCTTGCAATGAGCCAGTGAGACTTTTGAATTACGTGTCGTATCTGTCTGATATTCAGGCTTTTAGGGGGGGTATAACGGTCTCTCTCATTTGTGGTTTATGACGGCTATAGCGGTGTGCTATGCCACAACACCATTGCTGCAGCGTTTTAAGAAGTTTGCTCCATATTTGTTGCTCATATTGCTTGTAGCTAATGCGTTAATTTATATGATGCTAAAAAAGGACATTGCTTGTTTTACATGGATTTCACTTTATTCCGCAGGGTATTGTTATGCGAGATTAGGAAGGTTCAGAAAATACGCATTATGTTTTTTCTTTGTACTTTTCGTGTTATTGACTTGTTACTTGAATTGGGAGGTGATACTCCAGTATGATAATGTGCTGAATAAGGCTTGGCATAGTGTGGCGGGCGTAGCGTTCTGTTTGTTGGGCATCAAGGTCCTTTCTCGCTTGCCCGTTGCTCGCCTTATGCCTGCAATAGCTCCTTTCGACAAATACAGCTTTTACATATACATCACGCATCACATCTTTATACTTGGTCCTTTAGCTCTGATACCACATATTTCTTCAACCTATTTAGCCATAAGCCTCGTAGTTGTGTCGACAATTCTGTCGACAACTGCGTTGGTGATGGCGACAAACTATATAAACAATAAAATAATCAAGACATCATGATTCCCAAAAGGATACATTACTGTTGGTTCGGGCGCGGCAAGATGCCCGAAATGGCCCGAAAGTGCATTGCTTCGTGGAAGAAATACTTGCCAGAGTATGAGATAAAAGAGTGGAATGAGGACAATTTTGACCTCGACCAATACCCCTATGTGCGTGAGGCATACGACAATCGCAAATTTGCTTTTGTGACCGATGTGGTGCGTCTGCATGCTTTATATCACGAAGGCGGCATATATATGGACACCGATGTAGAGGTGCTTAAGCCGCTTGACGTGCTGCTCCAATATGATGCGGTGTCGGGATTTGAGTCAGCGACGCGAATCCAAACAGGCTTGATGGCTTGTCGGGAGGGTTTGCCAATATTCAAGGAGCTACTTTCTGAATACGATGGCTTGCACTTTGTGAAGTCCGACGGGTCAATGGACTTGACCACCAATGTGACGCGCATCACCAACACTCTGCTTAAATATGGTTTTGTACCCAACAATCGGTTGCAGACCGTCAACGGCTTCACCCTGCTCCCGCAGGACTGGCTTTGCCCCAAGGACTACGAGACTAAAGTGGTGAATATAACTCCCAACACATTGTGCATTCACCACTTTGACGGGAGTTGGGTGCCGAGGGGGAAGAAGGTGAAGAGGCGCGTACAAAGACTGTTGGGAAAGAATATAACGTCATGTGTCGTGCGATTAAAGAATATATTTAATTTACAATAGTGGAGAGGTTACTTGTATATTCTGTGCTGTTTCCCGTTATGATTGTTTTTGCATACAGAGCCTCAAAAACATCAAAAATATGGGAGAACTATAATGTTTATCTAGCAATAATTACCTATTCATTGATAGTCGGACTACGATGGAATGTTGGAGAAGATTATATTTCTTATTATAACTTAATAATGGGATATGTTCCAGATTATGAGTTAGATAGAATTGAGTGTATTCCTCGTGAGGCAATGATTTTAATTCAGAAACTAGGTTTGCCGTTTTATTACTGGTTTGTCGGTATGGCTCTAGTGCAAATCGTGTCTCTTTATGTGGCTATAAATCGTATAGATAAGACCCTGTTACCTTGGTGTACATTTTTTTTCTTGTTTCTGTTTCTAGATGCATCATTGAATATTGTGCGTCAAAGTACGGCTTTAACAATAGGTTTATGTGCTCTTGTCTTTTGGGGGGAGAGTAAAAGATGTATAGCTTTAGCCTTGTGTTTGTTGGCTTATGGATTTCATCATTCATCGGTTATTGTTCTATCCTTTTTTATAATAGCCCAAGTAAAAGGTATTTTATCGACAAAATGGCAATTGATTTTGTTCACTGTGTCGTTATTTTGTAAGTCTTTATTACCTATAGTTTTCGTTAGAGTCTCGTTCCTGTCAGACTATATTGGGTATTCTCACATTTTCGATTCTATTATAAACAACAGTAGCCTTCAGATAGAAAAAGGTTCAGGACTTGGAGTTATTCTTAATTACGTATCTTATTACTTTATTATTTTATGCTCCCAAAGAGTGAAACAGTATTTTGAGACAAAGACTAATAGTTTCGCGTTATTATACAATGTCTTTTTTATTGGCATATGTGCTTATTCTGCCACAATGTATGATATGCTTATTTCAAGGTTGTTTATGTATTTTACAATAGCATCAGTTGTGATATTTGCGTCTACGATTTATGCCAATATTAAAATGAATGGAATTGCTAAACTCTTTTCTTTGCTAATTGTATCTCTTTTCGTTGTAATGCAAGTTATTCTAGCATCAAGTTCTGATGAAGAATGGTTGTTTATCTGGGATGTTGGAATAAATGTATAAAAGAATAAAGTAGAAATAATAAGTGATGGTTGTAGAACAGATCGGGAAAAACTTAAAGTTGTCAATAATAATCCCTATGTACAAAGTTGAAAGATACATAGCAGAGTGTCTTTATTCATGTTTGAAACAGGGTGTATTTTATAAAGATTTTGAAATATTATGCGTGGACGACGGATCTCCTGACAAGTCTGTATTTATAGCAAAAGAATTTGCAAAGAAATATGTGAATATTTCGATAATAAACCAACAAAACAAAGGTTTGTCAGAAGCTCGCAACACAGGCTTAAAGGCAGCTCGAGGTGAATACGTATGGTTTGTTGATTCAGATGATTGGATAGAGCCATTCTGCTTGGACAAGATATTGTCAGATCTGTGTAAATATGAAAGGCTGGATGTGCTTCAATTGCAATACAGGTTGACGTATGAGGATGGCAGAAAGGAAGAAGTACCTTTTTGGATAATAGATAAGCCCACTGATGGCAGGACGATAACCAAGAGGGGAGGACTGCCAGCACCAGCGCAATTCTCAATATACAGAACTGCTTTTTTAAGAGATAATAATCTGTACTTCTATCCAGGAATTTTACACGAGGATTCAGAGTTCAAACCAAGGGTTTGTTACTTGGCAGCAAGTATTATGTCTGTCAATTATGTTTGCTATAACTATTTGCAGCGTAAGGGTGGCAGCATAACGTCTACTTATACCCTAAAACGAATAAAGGATGTGCTAACTGTGAATGAGCATTTGTTGGATTTTGCCTCGTTGCGAGTAAAAGAAAAAGCATGTGTAAAGGCTTTTTACAGATTTATTGGTATGAACATGAACTCGTTGCTATTTTGGTATCGTCATTACAACAAAGAAGATCAAAAGCAAATTCGCAAAATGTTGTGTGCCAATAAAAAGTTATTTAGGTGTATGATGCAAACAAATAACATAAAGTATCAAATAGAAGGCTTCTTGTTTAATATAAGTGTTCCCTTAGGATTGAAATTGCACACTTTGATAAGATGAAAATATCCCTGATTATCCCCACTTTCCGTCCGCAATCCTATTTGTGGGAGTGTTTGGACTCGGTTTATGCCCAAACATTCAGCAAGGCTGAATTTGAAGTGATTATTGTGCTGAATGGGTGTAAAGAGCCTTATGACAGCCAAATAAAGGCTTGGATACAAGCACATGATGACTTGAATGTGCAATATATACAGACGGATGTGGGCGGTGTGTCAAACGCACGTAATGTGGCTCTCGATATAGCTAAAGGCAATTATGTGGCATTTGTTGATGATGATGACATCATTTCGCCATGTTATTTGCAAGAATTGTATGATTTAGCTTCGCCTGACACGGTGTCGCTTTGTTATCCTTATGCGTTTGATGATGGAAAATTAGATGAGCAGTTGCCGTACCGGATAACGAATGCTTATGATTATTGTGTAACGAAAGGGTGTAGGCACCTCTCATCTAAGGTTCGAAAATTCTTTTCCGGCCCATGTATGAAACTCATCGCGATGAGCATCATACAGCACCGCCGGTTTGATGCGCGTTTTAAGAATGGCGAGGACAGCCTGTTTATGTTTTTGATATCTGATAAGATAAAGAACGTGGCTTTTACATCAAAAAATGCAATTTATTATCGCAGAATTAGGGAGAACAGCGCTTGTACAAGAAAAAGGCGAAGGTATGAAATCGTATTGAACAAACTGAAAATGATAAGGGCATACAGCGTAATATATTGGCGAAGCCCCAAAAAGTACGACTTCCTTTTTTACGTTACAAGACTGTTGGGCGCGTTGAAATAATGATGTCTAATTCGTCGTCTTTGCTATTGGAGCATATATGAAGATGGAAAGCGAATATGTAGTCCATTTTATCATAACCTTCATGTGGCTCAGTTGAATGTCATGTATGACCTTACAGGAGAAAAAATATTTGAATTTTGTGCAGAACGTTGGGACAAGTTTCAATACAACTGGCTGTACCGAAAAGTGATTTTCGTTAAAAAGGCAATTCAAAAACAGGTTTTTAATTCGGGCTATCTGAGAGGTAACATCATTCCTAAACCAAAGAATTTTAAGAAAATGGTGGAGATAGCGGAAAAGCTGTCAAAGGGTTTCCCCGAACTTCGTGTGGATCTATACAACATAGACGGGAAAATATACTTTGGCGAACTGACCTTTACTTCACAAGGTGGTTTTATGGATTACTTTACTCTTGAATTTAACAAAATGCTTGGTGAGAAGTTCTGCATAAAGGACTTCCCTTTGAAAAGGAAATAATTATTAGCTATTCAAATATTAGATGTTGGTGAAAGTGACTATTTGAATGGCTATGTCAAAATAGGAAAGTCTATATAATGTATAATCAATCATTCACTTCAAAAGAATTATATGTTTGTGCAACACAGGCAGAAAGGAGAAATAGTGGTCTGAAAAAGGAAGACTTTGTAAAGGCCATTGATGATGAATTGAATGATTCTTTAATTGATAGCACATATCAGTTTGAAATTAAACAATCAGATGGCCTTTTCCTTAATGGCAGAGATAAACACAAGTTCAGCTATCTTTGTCAAAAATTGATTTTAAGGAAGATCCAAAAGAACCTCCAAAAGATATATTCAGTTCATCAAACGGATAGAAATACTATCGTTAAGCAGATAAAGACTCTGTTAAACGAGAATTTTGATATGTGGGTGGTTAGATTGGACGTAAGACATTTCTATGAAAGCATCGATCGTGATGTCATTTTCAACAAATTAGTAGAAGATGCAAGGCTATCAAATACGACATTAGACTTACTACATACATTATTCAAAAATCCAATTGTAGCTTTGAGTACAGGCTTACCAAGAGGGCTTGGTATAAGTGCTGTATTGTCTGAGTTACGTATGAAATACTTCGATTTGAGTCTAAGACGAGTTGAGGGAGTGTACTATTATGCACGATTCGTTGATGATATAATTGTGTTTTGTAGTAGTCGACGTAGCGCGGATATGGTGATGGAAACGGCTAAAGCAGAGCTTTACAAACTTGGTCTGACTCTAAATGATAAAAAGTCATATATTTGGGAGTCCACCAAGTCAAATAATCTTGTTTATCTTGGATATGCTTTTAATAAGGTTGGCAAATCGCTAGACATTGCTATTGCAGAGAAGAAGATAAAGAAAATCAAGACAAAGTTGACTAAAGCTTTTGTGCGCTTTGCTAAAGACCGTAATTTCAACCTCCTTAAAATGAGAGTGAAATTTCTGACAGGAAATTTTACCATATACAGGGAGGATACTTTGCTTCCAATTAAAGTCGGCATCTATTTTAATTATAAGATGGCTACAAATATGACGGGGGTAAACGATTTGGATAGATTTTATCAACGATTGCTACATTGTCAAAGGGGAAGGTTGGGCAGCAGACTGATGCTGGCGAAAGATAAGTTGAGGGATTTAGAGAAATACTCTTTTCGCTTTGGCTTTGAACATCATGTAAATCACCATTTTACAAAAGAACAATTGAGTACAATTACAAATTGCTGGTTATGAGAACAGAACGAAACTTGAATGATAAATATCGAGTGCTTCTGACAGAGGTGTTGCCATACGAATTACCTCTTATGTTGAACAATGATGCCTTCTATGAAAATATGCAGGAGGAATCGTTGCGTAAGACCTTCCTTGATGTTTTTAATGGTATTGTAAAATCTGGTACATGGACTATACCATTTGATTATGATATCAGAAGAATAGGAGGAGAACGAAGTCGAAAGTTGAGTTTAATGCATCCAATGATACAATTAGATTGTGTGGAACATTATGCGAAATATGATGATTACATGATTCCTTTATGTTCACGTAGTCCTTTTTCCATCAGGCATATAGTCAAAAAGGCCAAATGTATATTTCCCTCTGTGGAGGTTGAAGAGAGAACTATGTCAGAGGATGAGTTGGAACGACCAATCGAAGTGGAGAAAGATGAGGTTGATATTCGCTATCGTTCATATTTTAAATATGAGAAGTATGATTTGGTTTATAAGTTCTTTGAAAGTGGAGACTGTTTGCGACTTGAGCAAAAATATCCTAATATGCTGAAGATTGATATTTCGGGATGCTTTTACCATATTTACACTCATTCCATATCATGGGCAGTGAAAGGTAAGGAAATAGCAAAGAAAAATATTTCAGCTAATACTTTAGAGAATGCTTTTGACCGTTTAATGCAGCATGCTAACTATAACGAAACAAATGGCATCATTGTGGGACCAGAAATATCAAGAATATTTGCGGAGATTATACTTCAAGCAGTAGATTTAGCTATTCTTCGAGAGTTGAAGGAGCAATATGGATATAGGTTAGGGCGTGACTATGAAATAAGACGCTATGTGGATGATTCTTATGTATATGCGACATCACGAGAAATATTAGAGAATGTTTGCACGGTATATCAAGAACAATTGGCTTTCTATAAAATGGATATCAATAAGGGCAAACTCAAATATTGTGTTCGTCCATTTACTACAGGTGTCAGCGATGCGAAGCGACAGTTGAATAGACTGGTTGCAGAGTTTAAGGAAAAACATTTGCAAGTAAACAATGATGGAACTTATACAAAGAGTATCAATAAAGACATGAGCGTTTTCACGCTATTCATCAAGCAGTTTCGTTCAATAACGCATCAATTTCAACAAACGTATGGTGATTTGAACAAATATGTATTAACTCTTTTATTACGTCAGATTAGAGCCGAAATAAAAGCAAATCGTGTACCATCATTAGGCTTGTTGACTGCATATACAGAGATTTCATATTATATCTTCTCACTTGATATGCATACTACTGCCTCATATAGATTGTGTTCTATTTTGGAATGTATTGTGAGATGGGTGGATACTTGCAAAGATAAAAACATAAAGCAGGAACTGCAGAACAGAATTCGTCGTGAAGCAAAACGTATACTTGACATCTACAAGAATGAAAAGTGTGAATCTAATATGAATATGGAAGCACTTAACTTGCTGATAACACTGAATAGATTGATCGGTTATAAGCTAACAATAGAACAAATAGAATCACTATTTGGGATAAATTGCAATATGGAAGAAAGCTATAGCAAACTTAATTATTTCCAAATATGTACACTATTATACTTAATTGAGAAAGATAATTATTATCAATCGGTAAAGGATATCCTTGAAAGGGAAATCATCAGTCGTTTTTCCGAACCTCAAGCATTAAAGAAATCAGAGGGCGCACATCTATTTTTTGATATGATGACTTGCCCATACGTAGAAAAATGTGTTGGTATGAATATAATACGAAAAGCGACAGGAGTAAGTGAGTCACAGGCATATAAAAAACGTTCAGAGTTGGCAAAACCTAAACGTTGGTTCTTTGACTGGGACAAGAATCATGCTTTAGTATATTTCTTAAGCAAGAAAGAATATCATTCGCCATACGAATAGAAAAAATAGAGGACTAATTCAGACCCGAAGAGACAGTCCAATGCAGATTCTAAGGAACATAGACGAAGTGGCGGTATATACGGATGAACAAGGTAACGAAGGAGTTCTGTGTTTCACTGGCTTCATTCAATGCTATGGCAGTTGCTTTAGTACATTCCGAGGAGTTCGCTCCACACACTAATGACCCTCAGTGGTCTGTTTTAGTCCTCCTTTTGATTTTTCGGTAGTATCAGATATTCTAACATATATTTTACATCTTATAAACACAAAGTAAAATTTTGAAAATGCATAATATGCAGCAAGACTACGGATTAGTATCAATTATCACTCCCACTTGGGCGTGTGCAGACTTTATTGCTGAAACAATCAAAAGTATTCAATGTCAGACTTACCAGAACGGGGAACTTCTTATTCAAGACGATTGCTCTAAGGAAGGGGCATAGAGTTGCGGAAGTTGTGATAGAAATTGAAGTTTGGATTGGAATGAGAGTTGTCATAATGCCTGGGGTAAGAATCGGGAATGGAGCAATAGTAAGAGCAGGAGCAATTGTTACAAAGGATTTCCCCAATTATGCCATAGTGGGCGGAGTTCCGGCAAGAATTATTAAATACCGAAAATAGGTGTACTCTCAAAGATGGCTAGATATCAGAGTTGTTGTTCAATATTAGCCTATGCTGCATTTACGAATATGTACATCAACGAATATTTAGAACGCTTTTATTTCAAGTACAAGGCAGATGTGTTACCCCATGGTAAGCCCCCTCAAGAATAAAGAGCGCAAAATATAGTGGCAAAAGGAGTTAATCTCAAAAAAATGCGTAAGTTTGCATCTGTAATTTGTAATAATACAAGACAGTTAACATGATACTTACTGCTTTTAGCTATAGAGATAGCGATGGCTGGGTTTTGGATAATCTCAGTCCACTGACTGATGTAAATTTGTTGGTGGGGCGCAATGCAACAGGTAAAACACGCACAATTGAGGCTATCCAAAATGTGACATCGTTCATGCAAATGAAGACTTTTCTACGTGGAAATCAGAGTTTCTACGTAGAAATGGAGTATGACATGTATGATGTTTCACATACAAAGATGAAATATGCTTTTAAGGTCGAAAATGGTAAGATAGAAAGAGAACAATTAACTGTTGGCGGTCGTTTGTTGATTGACAGACAAGGCGACCTTACCCGGTACGAGGGAAATGTCATAAATCCGCCCGTAGACAAGTTGGTCGTGCAAATTCGTCGTGATAAAGAGGAATTTCCTGAAATAGAGCAACTGATGTCCTGGGCAGACGGCATAACTTGCGTGTCGTGTTCTAATATAAACCCATATACAATATTGGGGGCCCAAGTCAATTTCATAAATCCTTATCCTTTTAGCGAATTAGTTGAGGCACTTAATGCGGAGAGTAAAAAGCATGTACTTGAAAATGCATGTGCTTTAGGGTACGATATTGCAGATATCAAAGTATTTAAGGCTACTGCCGATCTGAATTTTGTACAAGTTAAGGAGCATGATGTAAAGAAACGCTTGATAGATATAAGTTTGTCAAGCGGCATGTTGCGTACACTATATATATTGTGCTTTTTGGAACGAATAAGGTTTACAGAACATTCAACCCTCCTGCTAATAGATGATTTAGGCGAAGGCTTGGATTATCACCGAGCAACACAATTAGGTAAAATGGTGTTTGACTATTGTAGCAACAGCAATGTGCAGTTAGTGGCAAGTTCAAACGACGCTTTCTTAATGGATGTTGTAGATATTGCAAAATGGCAGATACTCCAGCGCAACGGCAGTAGCGTGACAACACTCAATCAATCACGAAACTATGATATGTTCCGGTCGTTCAGAATGACAGGGTTAAGTAATTTCGATCTATTCTCGTCAGACTTTGTTGAGCAATATTTGAAAATACGGAAGTAGGTATGAAATATGCTGTATATGTCGAGGGAAAGGCCGAAATGTTGTTTGTGGCAGACGTGCTATGCAAGTATTCTAATTACGACCCGACAAGACTCGGATTTTGTTGTATCAATTTGGTAGCAGACAGCAGCAATCTCGTCAGTTATCCACGACAAGGAGATCCTGACACATCGAGAGATTACTATCAAATAGTGAATGTGAACAATGATAATAAAGTCATTTCAAAATTATCAAAGGATATACCCAATCTCACAGCAAAGAGATTTCAGGTGATTATTGGACTGCGCGACGTGTTCAGTAAGAATTACACAGACATTTATCCTGAACAAAAAATTGACTATGCCAATATAGCCGCATTTTGCAAGAAACAGACGATGGCATTAAGCATGGTCAAAACTTCTTCAGATGTGCGTTTACGTTTTGCCATTATGGAGTTTGAAGCTTGGATGTTAGCTTTAATCAATAAATATATAGAAGCAAAAGACATACAAGTTCACGACATAGAGCAACAGTTAAACATTACACTATCATCATGCAATAATTACGAAACATTGGCTTTCCACCCGTACAATTTAGTCAGAAAAATCTACGGATGTTGTGGTGAAAAGTATGGTAAGCATGGTGATGAATTGCAATCGTTCTTATCGTGGGAAGATTATGAAAGGTTGCTAAATTCGAACTTGTGCCCGTCATACACAAAGTTTATGCAAAGTTTGTTGTGATATTTACAAAATATCGTAAGCAGTCTAATTAGGGCTATTTAGGGTAATCAACTGAAATCCATATATTCGCGGCTGAACAAAAGCTTGGAAATATGTACAGCAACGAGGCGTTTAGAACGCTTTTATGGAAAGTGCATTTGAAAACCACGAACTTCTTAGTTTAGCGGTAATTCACCCATTCATTTTAGATAGCAGGCGCAGATGCGTCGGCCCTTTTTGGCGTATGGCTTAAATGCCATTATCCTTGCATTCGTCAGAAAAAGTGTAGGTTTATACAGATTATTCGTCGGAAAAAGTGTGTAGTTTGCGCACTTATTCGTCTGAATAAATGTGTCGTTCGCTCATTTATTCATTAAAAACAGTGTACTAATCAGATTTATTCAATATCGGCAGGCGCAGATGCGTCAGCCCTTTTTGTTGTAATATCAATCAAACTTTTAATGGACTACACCCTTTACAAAGATGCATGGGTCGCAAGCGATGTTTTTCACGAAAAAGAAAAATAGCTTTTGTAAATTAAAACCGAAAAATATTAGAGTAATGGCATTAAAATTAATGTATATAACCAATACCCCTGCAGTTGCGCAAATTGCTGAACAGGCTGGTGTTGATTGGATTTTTGTCGATATGGAATTTATCGGCAAGGATGATCGTCAGGGGGGACTTGACACGGTGCAGAACCATCATACGATAGAGGATATTCGTAATGTGAAAGGGGCTGTGAGGAAAGCGAAGGTCTTGGTACGCGTTAATCCTATACACAAGGTTCATAATGGTTACTTTGACTCGAAGGGTGAGATTGATGCGGCTATTGAGGCTGGGGCTGATATTGTGATGCTTCCATTCTTTCATACGGTGCAGGAAGTGACAGACTTCGTGGATTATGTGAGAGATAGTTCAAGAAGGTATGACAGAGAGGTTAAGAGTTGTCTGTTGCTTGAAACACCTGAAGCGGCAATACTATTGGACGAGATATTGAACGTGCCAGGTGTGGACATGATACACATAGGACTGAACGACCTGCATTTGGCTATGGGAATGAAGTTTATGTTCCAACTGCTGACAGACGGCATTGTGGAACAACTCGCCCGTAAGATACGTGCAAAGGGAATACCTTTTGGTTTTGGTGGCATAGCGAGTCTGCATTCTGGCGCATTGCCTGGCTCCTTCGTGTTGAAAGAACATTACCGCTTGGGAAGTTCCATGGTGATAGTGGGCAGGAGTTTCTGCAACACAAAAGTGATAACCGACTTGGAAGAAATCAGACGGATATTCAATACGGGTATAGCAGAGATAAGGAAACTGGAAGAGGAGGCACAGAGAGCCGTGGACTATTTCAAAAACAACCATGAGCAGGTGGTGGAAACGGTCGACAAAATAGTAGAGAACATAAACAACAAGAAATGATGATACTGAATAAAGAAGTAATAAGCAAGCTCCGCAGGGAGTATGGTGATGCATTCTATCTGTTGGATAGTGAGCAGTACCGAAATAATTTCATTGAGTTGAGAGATACGTTTCGCAAGATTTACCCAAATTTCAACATAGCCTATTCGTACAAGACAAACTATACACCAAAGTTCTGCAAGATCGTTAACGAATTGGAGGGCTATGCTGAGGTTGTCAGCGAGATGGAATTGGAGATAGCGCAACGTGTGGGCGTGAAGCCTGACCGCATTATATGGAATGGTCCAATAAAGAATCCGCAGAAGTTGGAAGAGTTTCTTGTGACTGGTGGTACGGACAATATAGACTCCATTGAGGAATTGGCGATGGTAAAGACTATCGCCGAACGACATTCCGATAAAATGCTGAACTTGGGCATCCGCTGCAATTATGAAGTTGGTGATGGTGTCGTGAGCCGTTTTGGGTTTGATGTCGAAAGCGATGACTTTAGGAAAGTGTTGGAGTTCGTTACTATGACAAAGAATGTACACTTCATCAATTTTCAATGTCATTTCGCAAAGCGACAGATAGAATACTGGCCAGCACGTACAAAAGGAATGATGCAACTGGTAGACAGACTTGGCATTATACCCGAACGTATAGACATAGGTGGCGGATTGTTCGGAAAGATGGCAGATTCACTGAAAGCACAGTTTACGAACGAGATACCCGGCTATCAAGCATATGCGGAGGCTGCTGCAGCAATATTCGCAGATTACTTCGCTGACAAAGACGTAAAGCCAGAACTGCTGATAGAACCTGGAAGTGCTGTAGTGGGCGACTGTATGAAGTTTGTGGGCACAGTGAAGTCTATCAAGTCTGTTCGTGGCAAGAGTTTCGCAACGGTATTGGGCAGTCAGAAGAATATCAGCATGAGCGGCATCAATCCTCCGATGGAAGTGATTGCCATGGGCGGTGAACAAAAGGAATATGAGAACCTTGACATGGTGGGGTTCACATGTATTGAGGGCGACGTGCTCTATCATGGCTACAAGGGAAAGTTGGCGCATGAAGATGCTATAGTAATCAGCAACTGCGGCAGTTATTCTCTCGTAATGAAACCACCGTTTATCCTTCCTAATTTCCCCGTGTTGGACATCAGTACAGGACAGACCGAGGTTATAAAGAGAGGTGAAGTGTTTGATGACCTGTTCCATACATTCAATTTTTGATTGATTATGTGGCTAAAGTTAAATCTGTTTATCAAGCGTCTGTTCGATATATGCTCGTCTGCATGCGCTATTGTTGTTTTGTTGCCAGTTTGGATTATTGTAGGCATTTGGATAAAGACAGACTCCAAAGGACCGATATTGTTCAAACAAGGACGAAGGACAAAGGACGGACGAGTGTTCAAGATGTGGAAATATCGTTCGATGGTGGTAAACGCAGAGAGCATGGGTTCAGGATTGTTCAGTTACGACAATGATCCTCGCATAACAAAATCAGGAGCGATTCTTCGCAAAACTTCAATAGACGAATTGCCTCAGTTGTTTAATGTGCTGAAAGGTGACATATCTGTTGTAGGTCCTCGTCCTTGCGTTACATACGAGTTGGGAGACTTTGACACGCTAAACAAAAAATACAAGAAACGCTTTCAGATGAAAGGTGGCATAACGGGGCTTGCTCAATGCAAGGGACGAAATGAAAACTCATGGAATGAGAAGGTTACGCTTGATAATGAATACATAGACCGCTTTAAGAAAGAAGGCTTTTGGCTGGACTTGAAAATAATATGGTGGACTATAGCCAAAGTGTTTCAGAGCGCCAATATTAATGAAGAACAACGTGAAGGAATGAGTGCAGAGGAAAGTGCTGCTTTAGATGACGAAGAAGTGAAGCGTATCGCCCATCTGCCGGACGAATAATAAAAAACAATCATAATTACAGCAATATGAAGTACGATGTAGCAAATCGTAGAATCTGGCTGAAAGGCGAGATTCTGAATGTGAACGATGCCAAGGTGAATGTTCTGTCACCGACATCACAGTTTGGACTGAATGTATTTGAAGGTATTCCTTGTTATTGGAATGATGAGCAGAAGCAATTGTATGCCTTCCGGTTGAGCGACCATTACGATCGACTTATACGTTCGGCAAAGCTGATACAATTTGACTTGAAATACACCAAGGCGGATTTTACAAAAGCATTGGTGGATACTGTCAAGGCGAATGAATATGACGAAAATCTTTCTGTACGCCAGACATTGTTTGTTGATGGCTTTGGATCTTGGGGCTCAGATGGTCCAGTGGAAATGTTTGTTGCTCCGATACCACGTGGACGTACCAGTGCGGAGTATAACAAGAAAGGTTTGAACTGCAGCATCACAAGTTGGAGGCGCATCAGCGATGAGAACCTTAGTCCGCGAATAAAATGTGGTGCCAACTATATCAATAGCCGTGTGGGACAGCGTGAGGCGTTGCGCAATGGTTATGACACATGCATCTTCTTGAACGAAGCAGGTAAGATAGCCGAAGGTCCTGGCAGTTGCTTCTTCATGGTAAAGGGTGACACACTCATAACTCCACGCTTGACAGACAGTGTGTTGGAGTCGATAACACGTGATACAATAATAAAGCTTGCAACCGAGGAATTAGATCTGAAGTTTGAAGAGCGCACAATCGACCGCACCGAGGTGTATATGGCTGATGAAGCATTCCTCTGTGGCAGTGCTATGGAAGTGACACCAATATATACTGTTGATCGATACCCAGTAGGAACAGGTGAACAGGGTGAAGTGACGAAAAAAATTCATTTGAAATATTTGGAGTGTGTGCAGGGCAAATTGCCGAACCGTATAGATTGGCTCACCCCTATTTATTGAAAGAAATATGGCATTGTACGAAAACGAACGTGTCTCGGTAATCGTACCTGTATATAAGGTAGAGAGATTTATCGAACAGACAATTCTTTCAATTGTCAACCAAAACTATCCCGACATAGAGATAGTTTTGGTTGATGACTGTACTCCAGACAACTCAGCTGCTGTCATAAAGAAGATGCAGACGAAATACACGAATATAGTGTATTATAAATTGATGGAAAATAGTGGCGCGGCTGTTGCCCGTAACAAGGCACTTGACATAGCAACAGGACGATATGTAGCCTTTTGTGATGGTGATGATTTATGGGCAGAAAAGAAGTTGGAGAAGCAAATGGCATTCATAAAAACTAATAATGCTGCCATTAGTTGTACGGCAATGGACACTGTAGATGAAACAGGGAAACCGCTTGGTTCCGTGCGTAAAGTACGTGAGAGAATCACATACAGCTTTTTGCTCCATAACACAATGATAGCGACATCTACAACTATAATAGACCGCAATCAGACGGGCGACTTTCAGATGCCGCTTCGCCGAGGAGGACAGGATTATGCCACTTGGCTGATGCTGATGCGAAACGACACAGTTTGTTGGGGATTGAATGAAGTGTTGTCTCATTACCGAGTCGTTTCTGGCTCATTATCGTCTAATAAGTGGAAGAGCATTCGTCAGGTATGGGAGATACAAACTGTGAATGAAGGTATAAATAAAGTGTCAGCAGCGATAAATGTCTGTTTCTTTGTGGCTAATGGATTTATAAAGCATTTTATAAAATAACGATGTTCAATGGATGTAACTATATGTAGGCTTTTATCCTTGCTCCGTCATTCCTTGTTTGGAAACCAATTAGACCACTCACTTTTTTCTTCGATGACCGAAGCGGAATGGAGGAAGTTGTTTGATGTTTCACAAAGGCAAGGAGTGGCGGCGTTTGTTTTTATGGCCTTAAATGATTTGGCGCTTAAGCCAAGCAGACCTTTATTGTTGAAATGGATAAGTTTGTCTTTATTTATAGAGAAAAACTATAAAGCACAGAAAAAAGCTGCTACGATGTTGGCAAAAGACTTCGCAAAAGAAGGCATTAGAACTTTGGTCTTAAAGGGCTTGGCTGTAAGTCAATGTTATCCGAATCCTTATTATAGACAATGTGGCGATGCTGACATCTTTCTTATAAAAGGTGGAAAGTCTGCGTTTGAAGACGGAAACTTAACGATAGAAAGCTTAGGCATTGCTGTAGATAGAAGCTATTACAAAAATTCTTCATTTTCATTTAAAGGACTTCATGTTGAGAACCATCATTTCTGTACGCAAGTGCGTGGCAGCAAAACAGCAAAGAAATTGGAGAAGTATTTAGAGTATATGTTGTTTTCAGAGCCAACAGAGATGATAGATAACACCGATTTGGAGTGTCCATCTGCGATGTTTAATGCCTTGTTCTTGACAGAACATGCAAAGAATCATTTTTTGCGTGAAGGAATTTCTTTGAGACATATTTGTGATTGGATGATGTTCAGACATAAATATGCGGATGCTTTAGATTGGAAAGCGTTTGAAGATGATTCAAAGAAATTCGGATTGTGGCCATTTGCGCAAAGCATGAATCATTTGGCTGATTTTATTATACGAGGTGATGAGAAAGTTCTTAATAAAAATGACAGAATGCTTTTAAATGATATTCTTTCTGACCATATATCAACCTCCTCACAAGCCTTTTCTTTGGCTGGCAGATGGGTACTGATAAAGGAGGCGTTAAAGGTAGGTTGGAAATATAGAATCTTCTCAGAGGTGTCTATGCTGAAATGGTTATGGCAGTCATGTGTTGGCTATTTCTTTGACAAGAAACCAAAGTTGTAAATAATCAAAATTATTTATCAAACTTTCCATAGGAGCCATTATTTGTTGCAAATGTACATATAACAGCACAGATAATAGTGCACCTTTTATCAGAAACTGCACTATTATTTGTGCGACATCTCCAAAAGCAAGTCCTTGCTGACCATAATTGCACAAAAGATAGTGCAATATAATTACCGATGATGATGTGCACTATATTGTAGACTGCATTAAGGAGGCTATGGCATAAAGCACAACATACCACAACCATTCTAAGTACCCACGATGAGGGAGGGCGCATCAAGCTGGTGCACCCTCCCTCATTGTTTTTCCTGACTTCATCACTTTTTTGTGCCATTGAATAGCGCATATTGAAAATCAAGGAGTTACGTAATAAAAATGGGTGGTGCAGGGTGGCGCAAGCAAAAAAGCAAGCCTTGTTTTGCTCTTTTAAGGGCTGTTCGCCCTTATGCCGCTTACCGCGGTAGACATAAGTACATAAGCTGCATAAGTAACATAAGGCTGGCGCCGTGGTTTTCCACATAAGCTGAGGCTGGGCTGGGAGTCCTGCTTGCTCACGGGCACAAACCCTTTGCCCGCCTGGTCGCGCCGTTGCACTTCGGGCGTGCGGTCAAGCACATTATAGCGAATGTCGTACAGTTCGCCCATAAGGCTGATGGCGTATTCGGTCAGACCGCAGTTCGTGGTGCTGTCAGTCTCTTGCGGTGTGCAGCCCGTGTCTTTATTCATGCGTTTTTGCGGCTGGGGTGTTTCAGTATTTTCACTTTGTGACTCCGGACTATGCCCGATAGCGTCTATCAGTTTGTCAACGCCACGTTTCACAATGGCATCGGCATAGCGCAGCATTTTGTTAAGCATTCGTTTCATGGTAATTACTACAATTTGGTTTAGTAGAAAAATAGAAGTGCTGCAAAGGTAACACCAAGGCACTGTATCCATCAAAAAAAGTGTACAATTTGTACACAAATATTTGTACCCTCCCCATCTGCCCTCATGTAAAAGAGTGCGTGTGTTTTTACTGCCATCTTACACTTTTTATGCGTAACAAGTTGATAAACAGAGGTTTCAAGAGTGTAAGATGATTTCAAAGTATCTTACACACCCTTGCATGCATCTTACACACCTCACCCCGCTGCCGTGCAGTCGGTTTGGACGTATGCGGTGGGGGTTACGCCACGGGGACGTAGAGAAATCTGTCGGAGCAACAGACTTTTCTGTTCCCCTATGCCGTGATATTGTCCTCCCATGCTTGTGCCGTGTGGCAGCATGCAGGTTGTGTAGGTTGTGTGTAGGTAAAATTGGCAGCATCTTACACTAAGTAAAGTATTGATAATCAATGAGTTGAAAGGTGTTTGTGTAAGATGCAAGATACTCTGCATGTAAAGTTTTTGTAGTATGGTAAAGGTCTCGCTACCACTAAATGCAAGCACAAAACGCAAACACTAATGGGGGCGACGCGTCCCATGAGTTTTGAGATTTTTCGCTAACGCGAAAACATAAGAACATAAGGACATAAGAACATAAGTGCTTCAAGACTTACGGGCATGGACTTGCGTCCATGTGCCCTCAAGAACATAAGGGCTACGCCGTAGCGTTTTTTGCTATTGCTTTCTTGTTTATGAGGCTCAAGGGCTGTTCGCCCTTGTGCCGCTTAGCGCGGGATACATAAGAAAATAAGCTACATAAGTAACATAAGGCTGGCGCCGTGGTTTTTTACATAAGCTAAGGCAGCGCTGGCCGCCCTGCCTGTAAGATACATAAGGGCTGACGCCTGATGAAGAGAACTCATTAATTGTTCGTTCCATTATGTTATCACTACAAATTACATAAGAACTGACAACACTATTGTACATATAACTGCACAAATAATAGTGCAATATTTACAAGAAACTGCACTATTATTTGTGCAATATACCCCCAATAAGCCTCATTTGACCATAATTGCACAAAAAGTAGTGCAGTATTCAACAAAAACTGCACAAAAAGTAGTGCGATTTATAACGTATAATCCATCACAAGAAATATTACAACCATGTAAGAAAGACAAACCATTTACCTTTGCTTGGCCCACATGAACGAGGCTGGGCTTGAACAGAAATATGTGAAAGAGGCATTCGACACCAACTGGGGGGTGCCATGGGGCCTAACGTTGCTGCCTACAAGGAGGTATTAACCACTGCCGTGGGTGGTGCGGCAGGCGTTATTCATGCAGTAGACTCTGCCGTGACCGACTGTCAGCCCAATGCCAATGTAGAGGCTTTGCGTGTGTTTTTGGTAAACTGGTGATCAAAATAAAAAGAACGAGGAGGGTCCATCACATTTTGACGGATCCTCCTCATTATCTTGTAACGCACAAAAGGTGTGTAGTGACCCCGCAGGGATTCAAACCCTGGACCTTCAGAACCGGAATCTGACGCTCTATTCAGCTAAGCTACGGGGCCGGGACAGTGCAAACCGAGAGCTGAACACCAAACTTGTTTGAGTGTTTTGCCGAGGTGCAGCCTATCTTCTGCAAAGATAAATAATTAAAATGACATGAGCAAGGATAACGCGACGGCCGCCATGCTAATGGCAATTATTACTGTCCGGCAAAACGTATACGATCGGATTCAAGCACCAAACGCTAACACTAATGGGGGCGACGCGTCCCGCGTCGGGAACTAAGGCAAAGGCTCACAGACAGGCGTGTAATTAGTGCTGTCAACAGACCATTATTTAGTGTGTGAACATTGCATTTTTCCCGACGCGAGACGCGTCGCCCCCATTAGTGCTTACGTTTGCTGGTAGCGTTTAGTGGTTTACAGTAAATGATGATGCAACGCCAAACTTAATTCTGTACCACCGTGATGGGAGTGCTGACGCCATTCGACTTGAGCGTGAGCGTCACGCTGCGCTGATGGCCCGTAGTGTTGCGCGACACCTTGAGCGTGTCGGTGCAAAGCACATTCTTACGTATGTCGGCCGGCGAAAGCGTGTGCGTAAGCCAATCGCAATCATCAAATCCGGTAAGTTCGGCCCCGTCGGCATACACCGTAAAGGTGATGACAGGTTTGGCTGTGTGGGTAACCCCATCCTTGGTGGTGGCACTGTACAAACCCTCAGAGTTGATATTCTTGAGTGTGAAAGTGCCCGTAGTGCTGTCGTAAACCGGCAGGCTGATGTTGAGATAAGGTTTCTGCGTAAACACGGGGCTGAACGAGCCGATGTGCTTGGTGGGATTTGTCAGCGTGAAAGTGGCTGTGCGCTCCTGGCCCGTAGTGTTGGGCGTGAAAGTGAAAGTGGCACGGCTGCGGTCAATATAGCCCTTGCGCACCACGAGTGTGTCGGGAGCAGGCTTGCCGTTAACCGACATCTGCATCCAGTCGCTCTCGCAAGTATATGTCCAAGTGTCGGTACTCGTTACATTGATTGAGTCCTCTGTTTGGTCGGCATAAACAATGAGTGCGTTGTTGTTATGTGTGCCTTGCCAGTAAAACTGGTGAAAGTCGTTGTCTGCGTCATCACACGACGTTACAAAGGCTGCGGCTGCAATAGTAGCTGCCGCCAGAGCAAAGAGTGATTTCAGTTTCATAACTTGTGTCTGTTAAATTGGTATGTAGTGTTATGCTTTAGAATGTATGTGCGTGCGGCATGAGCCACTCCCCCACTCCACCCTCGTTTAGTACCACTCCACGTTGGTTGAGTAAGAGCTGCGTTTCTCCCACTTCAAGGCATCGGCCAATTCGGAGGCACGCGCGCGGAAGGTGAAGTTGAACGACGAATAAGGCTTGAGCACCACGTTGGCCGACATTTCAAAGCAGTGCAAGTCGCGCGAGAGCGACATGGTTGTCATTGACAACTTGTGCATTTCAAAGTCGTAGCCAGACGAGAATGAAATGTTCCACCCCTCGGCTATGCGCAGGTAACCCGAAGCATTGAGCGTCTGCGTAAACGAGAATGGGTAGCGCATTCGGCGCACATTGATTTGCCGGCTGCGGTCTTCGGCCATGGTGATGCCATACGACAGCGTGAGCGACCATGGCATGCTGAAGGTGAGATAGCCATCGGCGTCAACCTTGGCCTTGTTTTTGGGTTTTCGTCCACCCTTGCGCGCGGTCTTCAAGTCGGGGTCGACATTGGCATCTTCCACATCGTCGGCATCAGCGTCTGCTGTATTGTCCTTGGCCGAACTGTCGGCCTTGCGGCGTCCGTGCAGAAAATCCATCAACTTGTTCCACGTCTGGTTGTTGAGCGTGTACGACAAGTTCTGCGACATGCCTTGGAAACGTCCAAACCGGCCGTAGCTCCATTCCGTGCGGTCGGAGGTTACCACCTGGCCGTTTTCGTTGAACTTGTAAGCATAGGTGGCAAACACGGCCGCCATCGAGAAGGTTTTGTTCTTGCCCAACTTCAGTCGCAGTCGTGTGCTGAGGTTGCTCCACGGCTGGCGGCTGGCCGCCATGTTGTACGACAGCGAGGCCGAAAGTTCGTCGATGAGCGATATTTTGCGGTAACCCGTAGAATCGCGGTCGGAGCGCACTTTCATTTCGAGGTTGTTCGACACCGACATCGATATCAAGCCCTGCTTCGACCCCGAGGGATAGCCATATATGCCGTTTGAGTAGGGAGAATACGCCACCATGGTTGAATTGCCCGAGGCATCGGTGCGCTCATACTCCTTGCGGTAGCCATAGCGCGAGGCGGTAAAGTCGGGCGCATAGCTAAAGGTGACAGCGGGCTTGAACACGTGGCGAATGGCCATAATCTTTCCGCCGAAGAGCTTTTTCCACGGTTTGTAAAAACCATAGAGCGTGGTGTTGGCTGTTACGCCCACATTCCAGTCGTAGAGGTTGTAAAAGCCATAGGTGGTGTCGCACACCTCCTGCTGCAGCAGCGTGTTCCACGAGCGGTTGATGCGTGAGGCATACATGATGTCGCGAAACGAGAACGATGGCGATATGTTGATGTACTTGAACAGCTGGAAGGTGGCATCGATTGGTACACGATGCTGCATGCCATTGCGCCAGTCCTTTATCAGGTTCGACTTAAAGAGCAGGTTCTCCTTGGTGGTGATGGAGTTTGACATTTGTCCGGTGTACGACATCGATATCTTTTCGTACCACCGCTCCTTGCCCGCCTGGTGCTTGCGGCGGAAGGGGTAAAAGCGTGCCAACGATATGCTCACATCGGGCAGTGTGAGGGCTATGGTGGAGTCGCGCATGTTCTGCGTCAAGTTGGCCGAGGCCGATATGCTTAGCCCGATGTTGGTAAAGGTGTGGCCAAAACTTACCGAACTGGCGCGGGTGCTCTGCGTGTACGACAGGGGGTTGTACATGCTCTCAAGATTTTTGCGCTCATAGTTTTCGGAGGCAAAGTTCACACGTGCCGAGAAGGTGGTGTTGGGCATAGCCTTCGAGTCCTTGGTGTGTGTCCATTGCAGTTTGAGGCTCTTTGTCACAGCGTAGTCGGGCATATTCTTTTCGCCCTCCACCGTGCGCAGGTAGCTAAAGTAGAAGTTGCCGCGAAAGCGGTAGCGCTTGTTGTAGTTGGTTTCGGCACTCAAGCCCCACGAGCCCTTGGTGTAGATTTCGCCCAGGGCCTTAAGGTCCATATAGTCGTTGATGGCCCAATAATAGCCACCGTCGCGCAGGTAAAATCCGCGACTCGTTTCATCGCCATACGATGGCATGACAAAGCCCGACGAATACTTTTTGTTGAACGGGAAGAAGCCGTAGGGTATGGCCAGCGGCAGTGGCACGTCCTCCACCACCAGGTGTGCCGGTCCGAACACCACGTCCTTGCCCGGCCGCACCTTGGCACGCGACAGTGCCAAATAAAAGTGCGGGTGCTTGGCATCGCAAGTGGTGTAACGCCCCTTTTCGAGGTAGAGTGTACCGTCGGCGGCACGTTTTGAGCGTTCACTCGTCATAAAGCCGTCGCCCTGTTTGGTATTGACGTTGAGAATGTAGCCCTTTTTGGTTTTGAAATTGAACGACATGCGCTCGCTGTCATATTGGTCGGTGCCCTGTGTGTATTGCGGGCGTCCGTCGAGCCCGCCCTCCACCGTTGAGTCGGCACGGGCCTCAGCATGCACCATGCTCGAGTCCATGTTCATCGATATTTTGGCTGCCGTCAGCTGCATGTTCTGATAGTTCACCTGTGCCTTGCCATAAAGGTAGGCCAGTCCGCTGGCGGCGTCGTATACCATGGAGTCGGCAGCCTGATATTCTACCGGCGAGTCAATGCCAGGTTTGGTCTTGACGGTGTCCACCCTCACCGAATCGCGGTGTGTGGTGTCCGTGGCGGCCGCTTCGTCCTTCGGCACACGCGGCTTTACGTCTGCGGTGCGTGGTGTGGCGGCGGTTTGTTTGGTAATAGTGGTGTCAGTCGTCACACTGTCGTGTACTGCTGGCACAGCCGGTTGCTGTGGCTGCAAACGCAAGTGGCTGGCCACAACACATAGTGTGGTCAGCAATGACAGTATGAAGAGAGATAGTTTTCGCATGAATTGTGTTGGGAGGAGGGGGATATAATACGGGGTGAATGCCGGGTGCGCCTTACAGTGCAGGTTGTTCACTGCCCGGCCGAGGGGAGCAATTCGGGTTCAAACAGCTTTACCCAGTTCCAGAAAATGTCCACGCCCTCGTGTCCAAATTTTTCGAGACTTTTAGCTGTATCTTCGGCAGAGCGTATGCGGTCGGGGTGGCTCTTTGAGTAGTACTTGTCGGCATAGCACACGAGTTGCTCCTCAAGTGTTTCGGGCCGGTAGTCGCCTTCGGGCAAAGGTAATTCGCGTGCCTTTATCACCTCAGGTGTGAGTCCGGTGCCGGTATGGCGTTCGCACACGCGCGCCACCTTGTCGAGTCCTTCCTTGCGCATCAGTTGTCCGCCAAGATAGCCGTGCATCAAGTAGTGGTGTGTACCATTGCAGTGAATGGCAGGTGCGTCGGTCATGAATATGCCTATATCGTGCAGCATGGCCGCCTGTTCTACAAAGGCACGGTCGATGTGCAGTTCGGGGTGATTATCAACGATTTTAAGCGCCCTATCCGTCACCTGTTTGCTATGTTTTATGAGCAATTTGCGCAAAGGCTCATTGTCAGCATAATACTTATTTATAATATCTAAAGCACTCATCGTGAGTTTTTAGGTGCAAAGTTAGTGCAAGGTGAGTGAAATGCAAAATGAAAGTTCAAAGACTTTCATTTTCATTTCCGAACCGCAGCCTAACTTGACGAAGGAAAGTTAGTGCAAACCGAAAGTAAAGCGAAAGAAAATGTGTACTTTTTCTTTCACTTTACTGAGGTGCAGCCTAACTTGGCGAAGCAAAGTTAGTGCAAGGTGAGTGAAATGCAAAATGAAAGTCCAAAAGACTTTCATTTTCATTTCCGAGCCGCAGCCTAACTTGGCAAAGCAAAGCAAGCAACACATCTCATTCAATCCACCCACACTTTGTATACGGTGCACTTGCCCTTTACGTCCGTTACGCGCAATACGTACAGCCCAGTTTCTACACCACGGCATTCCAACAACTGCGCGTGTGCAGCACGCGATGTGGCCACCAATCGTCCATCAGTTGCAAACACCTGCAACTCACATAGGTCCGACGCGTCCGAACGCACCTGCACGTCATGCCCCACCACCCTCAAAGAATGATGATGGCAAACAGTTTCACATTTTACGGCAGTCTTTGCAGCCACCAAGGCATAACGACCCAAGTCCGTTCCACACGTGTTCAGCGTCAATGTCAAACCCTGATAAAGCGCGTACACATCACCCGTCAAATGGTCAAGCAAAGCATAGTTTGCCAAATCAGTATGTCCCTTTGCAGCAAAGCGCAAGGTCAGCGTGTCATGCTGTGCCACATATATGCCAAGGTTCAACGCCCTGCCATCAAACACCGTCACATCACAAGCTTCCCCATCGTGCGACTGAGCGAACAGAGCCAGCTGCGGCTTGGCCCCGGCATCAAACAAGGTGGCCGAGCCCTTCAAGCCCTTTGTTCCCGTCACAATCCACGCCGAAGCCTCAAGCCCCGTATGCTTGCTCGTCAGAGTCAAGCACAAAGCATCTGCGGCGGCCCCCTCCTCCGGCACCTCATCGGTCAGCATGTCACCGTTCAACACCAAGTCTACCGACTGTTGAGCCTCATCAGTCTCCACAAAGAAAGCCTCTCCCGGCCCAATGCGCATGGCATCACCCACCAATTGTCCATCAGCCAACACGGCGGTATTGTTAGTATTACCATCGTAAAGCTTCACACCTTTTATGACAGAAGCATTGCCCTTGAGCAAACGAGCCACATTGATATAACTCTGAAACGGATTACCCACCAAAAAGAATGTACCCGCTTTTTCGCCCGAAAGGTGCAATGTCAACGGCACGCTTCCCTTATACACATGGCGCTGCTGCGTATTTTCTCCACCACCCACATAGCCCTTATAAGTATAATTCTCCGGTGTGGTGTTTGCATCGTCTTCATACACAAAGCGCCCTGCCCGACTTCGGTCAAAGTCCGTTTCCTGCAATGCAAGCTGTGTGCGGTCATAGTTATTGTAATAATTATAGGCAGTATGCTCCTTCGGAAAACGGAAACGGAGCACCTGCGTTGCGGGCAGTGCATCGTTATCCACCCACAACGAAAAGCCTTCACCGCAACCATACAAATGCTTCAGATGGTTAAAGTGGTTGGTCCACTCCGTCTGCGTCACAGCCACAGTCGTCTGCTCGCCTGTTCCATCACCCAACAGTTTTCCAGGGGCCGTCTTGTTCCACAAGCGTTGGTATATGATAGGATTAAAGCGGTTTTGCGGTGCACTTGTCTCATCAAGCGTTGTAAAATAATCACCAGTCTGCACGCCTTTCATGCTGGCCGGCACAAACGCATCACCCGTATAGGTATCATGCAACGTTGGTGCAAGCAAGTAATAGCGGTTGGGAGCAAGCGCCCACTCTACCCACGCCTTGGTATAGTTCAGACATTGTGGTGCGCCCACTGCCGCTTGAGGTTCAAAATGAATATTGTTGCAGCAAAACAAGTCAGCACGCATCACCTCAGACTCGGCCACACTGAGCACAGGGTAACGCACCGCCTGCGAGGGAATGACCACATCTGTACAACAATAGGGTGAGCCATTCGTCCAGTTATTCCACTCATTCCAGTCGGCCGTAGCGGCATTCTTGCGCCAAGTCGTCTGATTAGGGTGTACCGTATATGGCACACTGGTCAGCAAATTGCCACTGCCATCATATACCAGCAAATTATAGCGTCCGGACACCGACATCACATAAGTTCGCGAAAAGTCTCCAGTGGTGTTCGTCGTAAATGCGTCATTTATCCCTTGCTCCTTCATCACCACACGGTAGTCCGTTTCCGAGGTACCTGTACCACTTACAGTAATGCTGCCGCCCTTACATACATCAGTAATAGCAATGTCCTTTATTGTAGTTTTGCACGATTCCGTGTCCTTACAATCAGGAATGCCATCGTTGTCAATATCCCCACGCAGGAATATGCCGTAAAACTTTTGAACGTCTAATGCCGACACCACCCCGGCTATGGTCAGCCTTATCTCGTCATACATTTCCTTGGGCTGCATAAGCAACAAATTCTTCTCGCCATAACCTATCACATTGGCCCCGAGCACCTTCCAATCGGTAAACTTATCACCCGTAGGCTTACCCTTATAATAGGTTTCGACCGTGAGCCAAGCACCCACCGAAGCCCCAAGAGCATAGGTCTTTTGGTCCACCACAATGCCCAACTGGTGACGGAAGTCAAGTGTGTGGCCCATATTCACCGCTATTACCGAGCCACCCCCCACATCAACAGTGTTCACTATGGTCATGGCCGTGTTAAGATTGCCATCAACCAGGCAACTCAGGTTATCGTCAACCCCCGCCACCTTTACAGCCCCTGCCATTTGGCAAGCATTGGCATTGATGCTGGTGCCAGTTGTATCGCTCAACACCACTGCCCCGCAACTCAACGCATTGGCACAAGGCGAGTTGCTATCCTCCATAAAGGCATAGTAAAGTTTCAACTTTGACAGTCCAAGATCGAGCACACCCGATTTCCACAACACAATCTGGTCAAACTGTATGGGCTTGGCGTCCTTGTCAATAGGTTCGACACGTATGCTGAAACGCACTTTCTGCGTTTTTGTGCTGGTGCCCACACCCGCCCCAATGGCATTACTCTCGCTAATGACATGCCGGTACACCTCCTTGTTATCCTTATAGCAACGTATTTGGAAGAACTCCAACACCTTAGCATCAATCACCTCATTGTCACTCTCCACCACGAAGCCCACATTCACGGCCCCCTGTTGGTCGGCTGTGCCATCAAACATGAGTCCGTCTGTGCGCTGCACACCTGCAATAGCCAGATTATTGGCCACACCGAGGCCACCCACATAAGTGGCATAGTTGCCATAGTCCTTGTCGAGCAAGTTCTCAGCATGTTCAAGGTTAGATATCGACACCAACGAACCCGAGCCATCAGGTATCTGGTCGTTCATCAGGGTATAAGTGCCATACACAGCCTGGTCAAGGTTTACAAAGTCTGTGCCGCAATGCTCGGTCTTGTCCGGCCCAAAGTTGTCACCCACCACCAGTGTCACATCGTCGTGGCAGCCATCAGCTGCCGTGGCGCGGAAGGTGTATTCGCCTGACACATTCATTCCCGTCACATAGCCCGAGGCTGTCACCTTGGCATTAGCCCCTTCGGGCTGCAGCAACAGCGTCCAGCTTACCGACAGGGCCGGATTGCTGTGCAGTTGGAATGATGTTTGCGAGTCGCACACATTGGTGTTGGTCGTGGTACGTATGTCACAATGGTGTGCCACATCGGGGGCCTCCTTCACAAAGCCATAATACACACGCGTGCCGCCCAAGTCCACTTTCAAACCGCCATAAAAGGCTATGCGCGCCCCCGAAAAGTCGCATTTGGCCAGTATTGATGCCGTGCCGTCACCCCCCGTGGCCACGCCCAAACCAAGTACGCCGGCCGAGAGGGTCTCGGTCTGCACATTCTTGCCTGCGCGGTTAAACAGTTCTATGTTAACGGCCGACCCGAGCGACAGGTCGAGCAACGCAACATTTTTATACTTAAAGCCCACCTCGCAGCCAGCCTTGAACACTTCCTGTCCGTTATCGTTCTCGCCTCCCGGGGCACATTCTATCTTTGCACCGCCCATGTAAGCCAATCCCACAAACGGGGTGAGCGACATATAGTTGTTCAGGTCATCGTCAACAAGTCTCTTCTTTTCCTCATCTGTTACCGGAAAAGGTATACCGAGCAGCACGGGGTTCTCTCCCGACACCGACTTGATGTAAGCCCCGGGGGCAGTCGTCCCCACCTTTTCGCCATAGGCTTTCACACCATTATCGGTGAGCAGTGTCTGTGTCACACGGCCCACAAAGGCATATTTAATTTTGAGTGCCATGCCCAAGTCAAGGTTCACACCGCCCGAGGGCTGCAAACACACCTCGTCAAATATTTCGCGCGCCTTGGCAGTAAGGCATATACATGTCTCGTCCGAACCGGGGATTTTGATAAGCGTCAAACTCACCCCACCAGCATTTTGGCCCTCCTGCACAGGAATGGTGCTACCCAGCACGCCATCGCGATAGAACACCAGGCTCATAGCCTTTACCACATCAAGGGTAAGCACACTGGCCCCCGATGAGGCCACCACACAAAAACCAGCTTCAGTGCCCTCGCCATAATAGTTGTTCTTATCGCGCACACTCACTATGGGGTTGACCGTCACGCCCGCTTTAAGCACCGAGGGGAAAGTGGCATAGTCCGACAAGTCCTCGTTGGTTATATTGCCCAAGCTGTCGGCCCACTCGCCCACCCCTACGGCACTTACCAGTTTGTTCACCGTGCAACCACTGCCCACCAGTGCCCGGCGGTTTTCCAGATACTTCCAGTTCGACACTGTTGGCTGATTTTCATTGGCATCGCGGTCGTACCACACGGTGCGTCTGCTGTCAAGCAGTCCGTCGGCCGTAGGCGTATCGCTGGCACTTTGCGCCAGCACCGCGGTAGCAAACTGCAACAAGCAGCAAGTTAATAGCACACTTAAGCGTTGTATCATAGTTCTTTATATGCTTTTAGTCTCACAACTTGCTCTTTCCCGTAATAGTCGAGAGCTTCCCCTTAAATCTGTAAAGTTGATTGCGACGTAAATAATAGGTGTTATCGCTCACGTCGGGAGCGATAATGCCCGTTCCCTGTTCGGCAGACGACACATTGGCGGTTGTAATGGGATAGTCGAGCGGTTGTTGTAGTCGTAGGTTCTTCTTACAGAACACGCGCAGTGCCAAGCGAGTTGCCGTGGGCAACACCCAAGCCCCAAGAGTTATGGTGCTGCCTTCGGCTATCACATCGTTGCCCTCAGCCATAGCTATCACGGTATAGGAGTCCTTGTCAAGCTTTTGAGTTATCGGGTTGAAAGCCTGCGCAAAGGCATCGTAGCTATTGAGTTTGACCGCGGTGTTGGTATGGTTGGCCATCAAAGCCACCCAATGCACATCGCCCTGGCTCTGCTTGTCTATGCTGAGTGTCATTTCCACACGTGCCATGCCGCGGTACAACACCCCCGTCAATGGTGAGTTCGAAATTATCTCGCCATTGCTCTGCTGCTCTCTGAAGTGCACCACACGGTTGCCCATAGCCGTATGACACTCGCCATAGAACAACTGCGGCGCATAACTCAGGTAACCACTCAAGCACTTATCATTCTTCACTAGAAGATCATAAGAACCATGCAAAAACTCCTTCCAACCAGTCACATTGGCCTTGACTATGTCGGCTTGCGCCTCAGCCAGAGTGGTACCGTTTTGCAAATTAAGCATAAACAAGTTTTGCTCACCCGTGGCAGCGGGTATCAAGTTATGCGATGGTGGGAGAGCAATGCTCGAACTGTAGGCCACAGCAATGACACGATACTGATAGCCGCGCATCTTTTTGAGTTTGCCCGTAGCCGTCAAGCGGTGGTCCGAAACGGAGGCACGGCTACACATCACCTTTTGGTCATTGGTAGGGTCATAAACGAACTCACTGTCGCTAATGGTTGCAGCCTCGTCAACGGCCTCGCTGCTTGCTTCGTCGTCACCTGTCACCTTGCGTCTGAAGGCAACGATACGCACCTGGTCGGTTTGCACTGCAGCGGCCTCGCCGTCCACCTTCGGATTGTAAGGGTCGGTAGCCGCACCCGGTGGTGCCGAGCGGGTGGTGTTTGCGGGTAAAGCATAAGTGCCGCCAAAGGTGATACTTACAGGCACGGCAACGCTTTCACTGTCCACCTCACCTACTGTCGGTTGAGGCGGCATCGTGGCGATGTCATCACTGCAGGCTGCAAGCACAGCTACCAATGCCCCGCATAACAGCCGGGCGCATCGATACTTCTTTTTACTGAATATCAAAGTCATGATCTTTCTCAAAATTCGGCTCTACCTGTATGGTTATGTCAGCGGTTGCCTCACCCAAGCTGAGCGGCTCATTTTGTTGCAAATTGAGTGTACCGATGGTATAGAAGCAATTTGCCCGGAGCGGAAAGTTGTAGCTGCGGGTCTTGCCATCGTCCACCGCCACACGGTAGGTTTTATACAGCACACCGCCCTTGTAAAGTTTCAAATTAAGCGTGCCTGTACCTTGGTCGGCCGAGGCCTCTACCGGCAACACATAAGCGCCATCAAGCACTGTTCCGACACGTTTTTTCAACGTGGTGCCCGTCACGGCCACTCCCGCCAGCGTGCCTTCATTCACCGGCAGGTCAAGCAGTGTGGTGCTGCCATCGGCTGTGGCTGTGCCATGGTCCATGTAGGCACCATCTGCGGCATCGGGCTTTGCCACAAGGGGCACTTCGCTATGTTGGTCTTTATACAGCACCAACTTGATGTCGGTCACCCCCTCGGGTATGTCGTTAAGATAAGCCTGCACCCCGGCCACACGCCGGTACAGGTCAATGGTCACCAAGTTGTTGCCACGTTGGGGCACGCATTCAGCCGTGCCGGCAAAGAGTTCAGCATGGTTCATATCGTGCGCAGTCTTGCCAGTGGCCAAACGGGCCACGGCTTGTCCGAGCGTGGTGCCATTGGTTATGGCTGCTGGCAGATTGTAAGTAGGGCCTGCACCCTCAGCGGTGGCGCCGGGCTTATTGTCAAGGCCAACAGCCAGCAGGGTGTATGTAGTACTTCCGTCGTAAACGAAAATGTTAGGGTCTATTTTGTAAAATTGCGACGCCGTCTGGCCAGTTGATTGTTGCCAGTCTACATCGAGGCTTTTAATGCACTCGGCATCGCTGCCTGTGCCTTTGAATATGTACAGTTGCACATACTCCACATGCTGCACATTGTCTGAGCTTTGCAGCGTAGTGCGTTGCACACGAGCCGATGTTTGCAAACATACGCTCACATGGTCTTGCGTGGCACCCTCATCTGCCAACATGGTGTCGGCTGTGCACGAAGGCAGCAACCCACACAATAATGCCACCACGATTGAGGCACATATTTTGATAGAATAATTCATTGCGCATAATACATTGATGTATGGTAAAACGCCCAAGCGCATATTTATGGCATCTACGACAATGCTTTTACCATACAAAAATTATTCTGAAGAAAAAAGGTTCAAGAACCTGCACACACAGCACAACGCCCTTGAACCTTTTGTATGTAATTTTAGGGTTTAAGCCAATAAGACTATTCGTCAATGCTCATGTGATGCAGAGCTTCCCAGTTGTCGTTCACGCGGATTACAACGTTCTGTATCTTGCTCAAGTCTGTGGGTTCATCGGTACCCGGAACGGGAGTTTCGGGATCGGTGGTGCTGGTACCCTGCTTGTGAATACCTATTGAGTAGATGTGGTTGCGGAACAAGCTGAACACATCGGCAGTCTCGGCAAAGCCCATGGCTGTGCCTGCGCCAAACAAATCGGCTGATGCCGTCTCGCCCGTCTTACCTACCTGTGCATTCGATGCGTCCAACTTCACAGGCCAAGCATAGAGCACATTGCCTGTTGCATCAAGCAATTGCAGTTCAAGGGTTGACTTGCCCTGCGTTGCACTGAACGGAATGACAAAATTGCTTGCAAACACTGAGCCTTTCAAGTAGTTAGCCTTACCCTCGTAGTGGTTTTTCCAGTTGGTGTCCTGCTTGTCGTACACACCATCATTGTTTTTATCGCCACCGGGGAACCAGTCGGCTATGCTGGCACTGAACAATACATTTGCTTCATCGCCATTAAGGAAATTGGCTGTTTTGGTGGCAGGCACCGAACCATTAACCATGTACATCACATTGGCATCAGTCGTCGTAAATGATCTGTTGAATGAGCCGAATGTGAGCACCGTGTTCTTGCTGCGCGATACCATGCGTATGCTGGCCACCTCGGTTTTACCAATCTTGGCAGGGATTGAAGTAAAGTAGCCATAAGCGCCGGCCACCTGGCGGTGCAGGGTCACATCTACGCTCTGTATTGCCTTGCTGGCATCAGTTCCCTCAATCTTCTTATCGGCTGTCACGTTAAACTTTTGCTCGCCGGCAAACACCTCCTTGGCTTCGGCACCTGTCGGTGTGGTGGCAGTTATATTCTTGTCTACAACATCGCCTTTGTTTGGCAAAGACAAAGTGTAGTTGCCTTCATTGTAGCCTACTGCCGTCACAACATATTTGCCTTCGCCCAACTTGTCGGCCTTGGGTATGGTAAAAGTGAGTTTCTTGCCATGGCCATTGGTATCATAGTCAGTGGCTGTGCCGTTCCAGTTGTCGAGTGTGTAGGTGTATACCACTTTGTTCTTGTCCGCACCGTCGTCCTGCGAACGTACTATGAGTGTTACCTTCTCAATGCTTTGGCCGGCAGCTTCGCTCTCGAGCGTGCGGTCGGCTGCGGCACGTGTGGCACGGTCGCCACTGCTTGCCAATGTAATGGTAAATTGCTGTTCAGCTCCATTGTTGTCTGCCACGACGCCTTCATCGTTGCTGCAAGCTGCAAGCGACATGAGGCCTGCAAGCATTGCACCTGAAATGAAATACTTCTTCATTGTTTTAATGTTTTAGTTAAGCTGGTGTTTTTGAGCACCAGTTTATGTGTTATCCTTATGCTTTGGCGGAATTAGCAAACAATCTGACAAGTTTACGTGGTGACAGGATCGTTTGCCGAGCTTTATAAGCTTCTGGTCATTCTACGCTTAACGTAATTAAAGTGTATGTGGCATGCCATGCTTGCCAACTTGTCGGCCCGGCATTTCCGCCTGCGTGTTATTCTATCGAGTTATTCTATGTCCAAAGTGTGTGCTGCCTCCCATTCGTCGTTGATGCGCACATATATGTCGTACCCTTTCTTTTCGGTGTCATACACATAGCGCAGACCTGTTATGGTGTTGCGGTAAAGGGTGGTCACCACATCAGTGGGGGCGAGTTGCGGCACGAGGCGGCCATTCTCGTCGTATATGTCAATGCTCACACGGGTGGCATTGCGTGCCACCGAAGGAGGCAAAATGGTGTGTGTGTCAACCTCTGTGCCAGCAAACCGCAAACTGTTGCGCATCACACACTCTCCTTTGTAGCAAAACTTGTCGTCCACTCCGGCAAACAGCCCCGTTTCTGTTATTGACAAGGCAGCAGCATGATACTGCAGCGGCAGGTTCTCTACCTCAATGTGAAGTTTGCTCTTGACGCGTTTCAGCAGCAAGGTGTGGTCATAATGCCAAGCATCGTACTGCACGGTGTCGCACACGAGGTAGGGGTCGCCAGCCTCATCGAGCGGCAAAATCGCGGGCAATTCAGTCTCATTTTCAAGTCCGCCCCACACAGTCACGGCATATTTGCCAAAAGGCAAGTCGGCCGGCAGGTTGATAGTGGCTTGGCATGCGGTGTCTGAAGCTGGCAAAACGTGCTGCTCGGCCACCACACGCCCCGTTTGCACATCAACTATGTGCCATGCCACCGATTTGACATAGGTGGACAAGGGGGCTTGTTCGGGCTTTATCGGTTCGTCGGCAAAGCTGCCCGCATTGCTGTAATTGTAGTCGGCCACACCCACATGCAAGGACAAGGGCGGACAAGGTGGCAATTCGTCACGAATGCAGCTAACCAACAGCACCGGCAGCCACATGAGTACGAACATTTGTTTGATTACTTTTGTCATTGTATAGACTGTATTTACCCGTTGTCGGGAGTCTTGCTTGTCCCGTTTAGCTTGTCTGTTTTTTAACTAATTCGGTCTACACACCGTTTTTTAGGCACAACTACTTATTCCATGCTGTCGATAGCCTGGCGGGCTTGTCTCAGGCATGAGTCCTCACCAGTGCCAAGCACCTGACGGGCTTCGGCATAACGGCCTTGTGCTGCCATGGCATAGGCCAGGGTGCAACGCAACGTGTCGGTACGGCGGTCGGGGGCAATGGCCGAGGCTGTCTGTACGGCCTCGGCAGCATGGCCGGCACGCAGCAGGAGCACAGCCAAGTTGTTGGCAGCCACTACCGACTGGGGGTAATGGCGCAAGGTTGTGCGGTACACCTCCATGCGCGCCGTGTCGGTGGACTGGAGGTCGGCCACGTGCAGCAACTCGTCTTCGTTAAAAGCATCGGGACGCGTAGCGTAGAGGCGTAGCATTTCGGCGTCGGTCGTAAAATTGCGCAAAGTGTAAACATAGGTGTAGGTTACACGGCGGTCCTTTGCCAAATAGTGGTCGCGTATGTCGGGCCAGCAGGCCAAGCGGCGTATGTACCGCTCCTGCACATCGTCATTGCCACCCGGATGTTGCTTTAATATGTTGCTGACGAGCACTGAGTCCTTACAACCTGCAGCGGTCATGGCTGCCAACACGGGTTGCCAGCCTTCGGGGCGGGCACTCACCTTAATTTGCGCGGCATAACGCGGCGGCAAATGCAACTGCTCAAGCAACCAACGGCGGGCCGAGGCGGCACGATTGGTGGCTAACATCAAATTGTGACGGTAGCTGCCCTCGGCCGAAGCCGCACCGCTTATGGTCAGGCTGGTGAGTGTGGCAAGTGAGTCGGTGAGCACCGGGCGCAGACGCTTTGTCATGGAATCGAGTTCGACGCGGTTGCGCCCCATGTCGGCACGTATGTCCCACTTGTCTACTACAAAGAGCAAGCGCGCCTCGCCCTGGCCCGTCACCACCTTGGGACGTACCACAAAGGTGTGTGGTGCAAACTGTGCCAGTTGCTGCGGCAAGTCGGCCACTGCATTGACTGCACGCCCCATAGCCAATGTGTCGATGGCTGTGCAGCGGCCACAACCATCGGTGGTGAGCATTGCACGCAAGCGGACCTGACGCAGGGGAAGGGGCATGTGCAATGTGTCGGCATAGGGCAGAAGGGCCACATGCTGCTTGTCATAATGCAAGGCCATGGGGCTGTAAGGGTCAGCGTAACCCTCGAGCACCTGCCGGCGATGCAACTTGCGACTGAACTGGCTGCGGTCGGCTACCAAGGGGGTGAGTTCGGCCACCACACTGTCGGCACCAATCACCATCTGCGGCACGACTATCAAACGCTGGCGGCGCGTCAGTGCCTTACGCGGCACGACAAAGGTGGTGTGCACCACGGCGCGACCGGCTGCATTGGTGTGCCACAGCGGCAACATGTCTGCTTCAAGATGCACACGATTTTGCTCGAAATTATGGTGTGCGCACCCTGCCGTCAGCGATAAAGCCAACAGTAACGACAATGTATGTAAAATACGCATGATTAAAAAAAAACGATATTTTGCTGCTGCCTGCCACAGCGTACGAATGGACAGGTAACACCCATGTGTTGAACTACTTGCACGAGGCTTGAAAGAGCCTTTTGTGCTTAAAACACGTAAGCCACACTCAAGTTGGCCACGGTTGGCCCCCAATAGTTGTGGCGACGCGATATACTGCACTTTTCGCAGTAGATGCGTTCACCCTCCTTGTACCACAGACGGGCATAGCCTATGCCTATCTCGGCCTCAACATTCCAGTGTGGAGAAAGTAGCCAAGCATAGCCATAACTGATGCCACCTCCGGCCAAGTAGCCGTCGTAGAGTTTTTGTTTGAAACCGCCGTAATACTGAGCTGCGTGGGCGTGCACACCCACAAAATGGCCCTCGAAACGCTGGCAGAACCAGTAGCGCAAGGCGGGCTGCACAGCCCATAGGTGCATTTTGCGCCCACGGCTGAAGTTCCACGGATTGTAGGCTGCCGCAACGTTTAACGTGGTTCGTGGCGAAAGCCCTAACTCTACACCGACATTGGGAGTGGTTGCGCCCCAACAGAGTGCGTTTGTCTTGAGTCCTGCCCTCTGCGCTCGGCATGGCAGGATTTGAAGTAAAATGAACAGGCTTAATAGAGCTAACAAGCGCTTATTGGCAATAATAAGTATGAACAGTCCCTTCAAGGAATATGCTGTTTCATTTGTCATCAATGAAGATCATTTCGTAGCGAACGACAATGCAAGCAAATGCAATGGCGGTCAAAACACGTTGACCATTTTGTAAGATATGCTTTCGCTGCCGCTATAAAGAAAAAAACTGAACCTAAAAATTCGTCCGCTTAACAAACCAATAAGTTGTGCCTTAATCAATACGCCGCAAAGGTACAGCAAAGAACGAAAAATACCCCCCCGCCAACTTAATTTTTGCTAAAATACACTGAAATGCTATGAAGTCCGTCTTTTGTACTGCACAAACAAGGTTTTTTGTAGGTGTACAAATTTATTTTACACTAAAAGTGCATCAGCCCATCAATCAGCAAAAGCAAACATTGTTGCCGCACAGGAAGGATACTAAGCTTGCTTGTAAAATGGACTATGCACAAGAAAAGCCACTTTTTTGTGCATATAAAAACGACTATGCACAAGAAAACACGATTTCTTGTGCATAGTTTGGAGGTATGCTTGTGATAAGCCTATTTTTTGTGCATTTCAGCACATTCGCGGCCGCAACGAGCAAACTAATTCATCACCACCAGCATGCCGCTACCCTGCGAACTGTAAAGCGCCGTGCGGTAACGCAACAAACGGTTGCCATCGCTGCTCAAACCGCTGTTAGAGAGGTCGAAGGTGTGCTTGCACTTTGTACAGGTGAGCTGTTCGGGCGCACTCAGAGTGAGCTTGCGCGTGATAAGGTGCTGACTGTAACACACGGGACAAGCCAGGTCGTAGGCCATTACGGGGTACTGCATGTTCATGTCGGGCAGCGATGACTTGCCCACCACAAAACCCGCCACGCACTGTGGCTGACCATAGTTCTTGATTTCGGACGTGTAAGGATATGAACCCGACTGCGTGAATGTTTTGAAAATGAAACTACTCGTGCCCAACTCTATGCAACACCATTGGCCATTGTTGTTCAACGCAGTGAACAGGGGCGCCACGTCGTTGGCATACGGAAACTTTAAGAAGGCGCGCTCATGGGCATAAGCATCGTCGGCCTCGTTGCTGCACGACGTGCAAACAAACAGCACCGACAGAAGGGACATCAATATTTTACGCATAGCTTTAATTATAAATATGTACGTATGGAACTTGAACGGCAACACGCGTGTGCACAACACGTACTACACTGCATGAATGGCCACTACAATTTATTATTGTGCTATTTGTCTGCGCGCTGCACCATTGCGCGTAGCGCACTGATAATCAGCGTAGCAAAGCGTGCAGACAACCTCCGTTTTTGTCTACGCCACCATCTACACTAAAGTGAACGGCGGTGCGTTTACGGCGACAATGGGAGGGCGGGAAAACAGCAACGGGAGGACGAAAAAACAGTCGGAACGACGTATTTTTCTACCTCCCGTTACAGCAATTCTGCCATACTTGCACGCAAGCGGCACAATCACGTGCACTTGTTGCGAGCCGTGCCTGCACATGACTTGCAGTGCAGGCAAAGTGCAGGCAAAGTGCAGATGTACCTACACACCGCAAGTGTATGATTACAAGCGACTTAGAGCCAATTAGTGCAGAGTGCAGACAGTTTTCAAAATAATACTTTTAAGCAGTGTGTATACACGCATCTACACATCAGCGAGCACGGCGTCACTCCTTAATTCGTATCACCAAATTAGAGATGATAGCTGCCAGACCGCCCGTGGTAATGCCCGATGAGAAAATGCTCTGCACCGTGCTGGGCAACTGGCTGAGAATGTCGGGTACAAGCTCAACACTCAAACCCAGCGAGAAGCTGATGGCCATGACCAAGGTAGCCTTGCGGTTGATTGTTTGCGAGGCAATGATGCGTATGCCGGCTGCAGCCACTGTGCCAAACATAAGCAAGGTGGCACCACCCAACACGGGCGAAGGCATGAGCGAGAACACGATGCCCACAGCGGGGAACACGCCCAGCAGCACCAACATGCCGGCTATGAAGTAGCCCACATAGCGACTGGCCACACCCGTGAGCTGTATCATGCCATTGTTCTGGGCAAAGATACTGTTGGGGAATGAGCAGAAGGCCAAGCCGGCCAACATTGAGTTGAAGCCATCGGCCAAGATGCCGCCTTGGGCACGGCGCATGAAAGTTTCGCCCTCGACTGGCTCGCCTGAGATGAGTGAATTAGCTGTAATGTCGCCATAAGCCTCGATGGAGGTGATGAGATATACCAAGCCCAAACCTATGATGGACGAGATGTCGAAACTAAAACCATATTTGAAGGGGTTGGGGTAGTTGAAGCCGCCATAGCTCTGCACCGATCCAAAGTCGACCATGCCGAGACTCCACGACACGGCATAACCCACGACGAGACCGATGACGATGGAACCCATGCGCAAGTAGCGGTTGCTGCTGCGATTGAAAAAGACAATGAGCACAAGCACAAGGGCTGCAATGCCTACATTTTCAACAGAACCAAAGGTGCCGGCAGTCTTGGCAGCCTCGCCACCACCACAGGCGCTGATGCCCACCTTGATGAGCGACATGCCTATGAGTGTGACCACTATGCCGCTGACCAAGGGGGTGATGACGCGGCGGGCATACTTGAGTATGCGGCTCACAAACATCTCGACCACCGAACCGGCCACTGTGGCACCAAACACGGCGGGAAGTCCGCCAGCCAAGCCTGCGGCTATGATGGGGCCGATGAATGAGAAGCTGGTGCCTTGTATGCAAAGCAGACCGCAACCTACGGGGCCTATGCGGCGGCACTGAATGAAGGTGGCCACACCCGATACCATGAGCGACATGGACACAAGGAAACTGGTGGTGTCGGTGTCGAGTTTGAGCGCGCTGGCTATAATGAGCGGCGGGGTGACAATGGCCACAAATATGGCCAACAGGTGCTGGGCGGCGGCAAAGAGTGTCTCGCGCAAGGGCGGACGGTCGTTGAGTCCGTATATCAAACCGCTCTTGGCCACTTCGGTCTGCTGGGTTGTTGTGTTATCTGTCGTAGCCATCGTCCTTTATTTTAATTTCGCAGTTGTCAAGACTTTCGATGATGGCGAGCGACTCTACATGAATGCCCATGTGGCGCAGTTCGTCGCCGCCGTGCTGGAAGGCTTTTTCTATCAAGAAGCCCATGCCCACGAGTTCGGCACCGGCCTGATCTACCAATTCGAGTATGCCCTTGGCGGCATTGCCATTGGCCAGAAAGTCGTCGATGAAGAGTACTTTGTCGCCCTTGCACAGGTAGTCGCTGCTTACGCACACATCGTAAGAGCGCTGCTTGGTAAACGAGAATACCTTGGTGGCAAGCATATGCTCCATGGTGCTGGGGGTCTTTTTCTTGGCAAAAACTACGGGCAGCTCGAGCAGATAGCCGACCATGATGGCGGGGGCTATACCGCTGGCCTCAACGGTGATAATTTTGTTGATGTCGGTGCTGGCAAAACGGCGTACAAACTCTACAGCCATCGATTTCATCAAGATGGGGTCCATCTGATGGTTGATAAAGTTATCGACTTTCAAAATGCCTCCTTCAAAGCATTTGCCGTCGCGCAGAATACGTTCTTTAAGGGCTTTCATGACTTACTTATTATATATAATGTGATAACGCGTTGACGGAATTAGTAAACAAGTTGACAAGTTAACGGGTTAACAGGTAAATTGCATTCACCTTGCACGATGATTCAACCCGCCAAAGCTAAATCCGAAAAATCAGTTATTTATGTGTTGATAATTATGGCTATGATTGAGATGGGAGGTTTGGCTCACTCGTCAACTTTTCAACTTGTCAACTCATCAACTTGTCAACTCATCAACTCATCAACTCGTCAGCTCGTCCTCCCCCAAAAATACAATATATGCTAATGCGCCGACATGCAGATGACATGGCCATCTGCAATGTTGGCACATTAGCATATCAGCATGTATTATTTCTTAACCTTCACCTCAATACCTTGACGGCTGAGTTCCTTCACAGCCTTGTCAATGGCCTCGTAGTGCTCGGGAGCAATACCGAGTTTGGGCAAGTCGAGCGTGGGAAGGGCATCGTCGGAGTGCAGGTCGTTCTCGGCCACGGGACCGAGTATCATGCCCACACACGAGGTGTTGTTGGTGATGGGATCTATCAAAATGAAGGCGCCAGTGGGCTTGTTGTCCTTGTAAGCGTCGAAGAAGAGTTCCTTGGCACTGACAATCACAGCACGGCCTATCTCGTTAAGTTCGAGGTGGTCCACCTCACTCTTTTCGAGGGTGTTGACGTCCACTTTGTAGTCGAAGTGGTCGATGCGGCAGCGTGTGGTGTTGGTGGTCTGCTTGAGATAGAACGACTTGCGCACGTCCATGGGCTGCTCGTCCATCCACACCAGCATGGCCTCGAAATGGCGGCCTACGTTGGGCACATTGTCGGGGTGTACAATCATCTCGCCACGCGAAATGTCTATTTCGTCCTCGAGCTGCAGGGTGACGCTCTGGGGCGGGAAGGCATAATCGAGGTCGCCATCGTAGGTGACGATGCGCTTTACACGGCTGCGCTTGCCCGAGGGCAGAGCCATTACCTCGTCGCCCTTGCGCACTACGCCGCTGGCTATCTTGCCGCAGAAACCGCGGAAGTCCAGGTCAGGACGCACAACATACTGCACAGGATAGCGGAAATCCTTGAGGTTGTGGTCGTTGCCAATGTGCACCGTTTCGAGGAACTCGAGCAGGGCGGGGCCATCATACCACGGGGTGCGCTGGCTGCGCGTTACCACATTGTCGCCCTCAAGAGCCGAAAGGGGGATACAGCGCACATCGGGTATGCCGAAGGGCTTGATAAAGGCCTCGAAGTCGGCCACGATTTTGCTGAACACCTGCTCGTCGAAGTTGACAAGGTCCATCTTGTTGACAGCCAGCACCAAATGTTTGATGCCCAACAACGAGCACAGGAAGGTGTGGCGGCGTGTTTGCGTAATCACACCGGTGCGTGCATCAACCAGAATGATGGCCAGGTTGGCTGTTGAACCACCAGTTATCATGTTGCGGGTGTACTGCTCGTGCCCCGGGGTGTCGGCTATGATGAACTTGCGTTTGTTGGTTGAGAAATAGCGATAGGCCACATCGATGGTGATGCCTTGCTCGCGCTCGGCCTTCAAACCGTCGCACAACAGGGCATAGTCTATTTGGCCCGCACCGGCGTTGCCCACGCGCTTTGAGTCGCGCTCGAGAGCCGAGAGTTGGTCTTCGTAGAGTTTTTTGGAGTCGAAGAGCAAGCGGCCTATGAGGGTTGACTTGCCGTCGTCCACCGAACCGGCAGTGAGCAGACGCAAGAGGTCTTTCTTTTCGTCCTGGTCAAGATATTCCTCAATGGAGAGTTTGCGGCCATCAACCACCAGGCTCTCCTCATTCGGATTATTTTGGTTTGTTTTGTTGTCAGTCATAACAAATTGAGGTGTTACTGTGTAAGCAGGCGCTTCATATTATTTTGAACGCCCGCTTAGAGGTGCAAAGTTACTATTTATTGCCGAGGTTGGTGCATGACAGCGCATAAAAAGTGCTCAGACGGAGGGATTGGGTGCGCAAATGGGCGTGCCACGCTTGCGCCGAAGTGGACACCTGGCACACTCCCCCACCCCGCTTTTGCAACCGGGTTGCAGCCCGCGGGACGTACCTTTGCAGTGTAATTTCAACTAAATACACACAACATTATGTGCAACAAACATCATCACGAACATGGCCACTGCCATGATAACGAAGGTGGCTGCGGCTGTGGCTGTCACCACCATCACGAAGAAAACGAAGCGCCCATGTGGCGCGCACTGCTGCCCATGGCAGTGGCAGCCCTGCTGCTCATTGTGGGCATTGTGGCCAATCCGCTGCCGGCATGGCCTTGGGCTGTGTTTGTGCTGGCATATCTGCCCGTGGGGCTGCCCATACTGAAGGAGGCGGGCGAGGAGATAGCCAAAGGCGACATATTCAACGAGTTCACACTGATGGTGCTGGCCACAATCGGGGCTTTTGCCATTGGCGAATATCCCGAGGCGGTGGCTGTGCTGCTGTTTTACTCGGTGGGCGAATATTTTCAAGATCGTGCTGTGGGACGCGCCAGACGTGACATTCAGTCACTCGTCAACCTGCGTCCCGACACAGCTATTGTGATTGACCATGACGGCCGACGCACCAATGTGAAGCCCGAAGCCGTGGAGGTGGGCAGCGTGATTGAGGTGGTGGCCGGCGAACGTGTGCCGCTCGACGGCACGCTGCTGACTGAACGGGCCGACTTTGACACCGCAGCACTCACTGGCGAGGCCGAACCGCGCAGCATTGATGCGGGAGACGAGGTGGCGGCCGGCATGATTGCCATCGGACGCGTGGTGAGGGTGAGGGTGTTGCGCCCTTATGCCAAGAGTGCCTTGCAACGCATCATGACGATGGTGGAGGACGCTGCTTCGCGCAAGTCGCACGCCGAGATGTTTATCCGCCGCTTTGCACGTGTGTACACGCCTGTGGTTATTGCGCTCGCGGCCTTGATTGCGCTTGTGCCGCCATTGCTGGCGGGAGGCACGGGGTGGGCCGTGTGGCTGTACCGTGCCCTGGTGTTTCTGGTTATTTCGTGTCCGTGTGCCTTGGTGGTGAGTGTGCCGCTGGCCTACTTCAGGGGCATCGGGGTGGCCTCGCGCATGGGCATTCTGTTCAAGGGGGGCAACTACCTTGATGCGGTGGCGCGCCTGAGCCATGTGGTGTTTGACAAGACGGGGACTCTCACTACCGGACAGTTTGTGGTGACCCAGGTGACGTGTGCCGAGGGGGAGGCCGTTGGGGCTGACAACTTGCTGAGAATGGTGGCTGCCGTTGAACGTAAAAGTACGCACCCGGTGGCCCGTGCCATTGTGGCGGCGGCCGACAGCAAGGGGGATACACAGGCCAACGCTGCCAGCGCTTTGGTGGCCGACATGGTGGAGGAGGAACCGGGCCTCGGACTGCGGGGCATGGTGGCCGGCCACGAGCTGCTGGTGGGAAAGGCGGCGCTGCTTGAGGCGCACGGCATTGACACTGGCAAGACGGAGACGACCACTGGCGACACCATGGTGTATTGCGGCATGGACGGACACTATGCGGGCATGATTGCGTTGGGCGACCAACCGCGTCCCGAGGCTGCCAAGGGCATTGAACGGCTGCACACATTGGACATCAAGCGCACCTGTGTGCTGTCGGGCGACCGCAGCGCGGCTGTGGAACGTTTGGCGCAGACGCTTGGTGTTGACGAGTGGCACGCCGACTTGCTGCCTGAGGGCAAGGTGGAGCAGATGCAGCGCATCAAGCAGCAGTGTGCCGACACGGGCAAGGTGGCCTTTGTGGGCGACGGCATTAACGATGCACCAGTATTGGCCATGAGCGACGTGGGGTTTGCCATGGGAGGTGCTGGCAGCGATGCCGCGGTTGAAACGGCCGATGTGGTGATACAGAGTGACAATCCCTCGCGTGTGGCCGATGCCATTATGATTGGTCGGCGCACACGCAGCCTGGTGCGTTACAACATTGCCTTGGCGCTTGGCATCAAGGTAGCGGTTATGTTGGCTGGTGCGTTGGGGTATGCCAGTTTGTGGGCCGCCGTTTTGGCCGACACGGGTGTAGCCCTGCTTTGTGTGGCCAATACCTACGCCATTCGCAGTGGCAGCAGATAATTTTCTTACACGCATTCCTCCCCCTGTTTTGTGGCGCACGGTTTACTGCCGTGACTTGCCAGAACATTCAATATCATTGTGAGCAAAAGCAAGCCCCCAATTACGAATTTGACCATTTCGTAATTGGGGGTAACTTGATAGGGATTTTATACTTCATGACTCTCGCTTTATGGTTTTCGCAGTCATCGTTCAAAAAATAGCCTGTCAAATGTTTGGCAAATTATGAAATAATACTTACCTTTGCACTCGCAAACACGAAAAGACGACCATAGTTTGCATGGAGAGATGGCAGAGTGGTCGAATGCACCGGTCTTGAAAACCGGCGTACTGCAAGGTACCGGGGGTTCGAATCCCTCTCTCTCCGCTCAAGGTCAGCGTAACTTGTTGTTTTACAACTCGTTATGCTGATTTTTTTTATATACATTGGACAAGCTACGGACTTTTTTAAGAGCACTGCTGTGAATAATACTTGCACAAGTCGGCAATCTAAGCGTTGCCAGAAGTACAAGGAAGCCGACTAATTACAAATAGGAAAGGTATGACAAATATCAGAATCAAAGAATGGGGGGAGAAGTGGGTTGAACGTTTCAACGAACTTTCTGCAAAATATGAAGTCCCATATTACACCCAATCTCCATTGAACTTGGTCGGAGATGGGGTCGACATAATGTTTGTCGGCATTAATCCCAAAGGAGGCAACAAAGGAGTAACAAACCGCACCTTGGATAATTTTCTTGCAGGTAATGAATGTTGGGAGCAAAGATTTTGCGGAGATAAGAATGTGTGGAAGTTTACAAATGGTGCAAGATTCTTTATGGGCTATGATGCTTCTAAACATGTAGACACGATAGACAATGATAATAAAGTGGTGTGGACAAATCTGACACCATTTCAATCAGACAAGGGTTTTACTGACTTGAAAGCCGAATTGCGAGACGAGGGAGTAAAATCTACGCTTGAACTCATCTCTATATTAAAGCCTGAGAAAGTTGTATTTCTCGGTGGTAATGCCTTTGGCTTACTTGACAAATATGCTGATAATAATCTGAGACTACATTTTGAACATATAAAGGTTTTCGACAAAATCCCCTTGGAAATAGGACGGTTATACAACATACCAGCATATTATGTGAGTCACCCGTCTGGTAAATGGCCGGTAAGTCATTGCTTTATTTCAGTATTCGTTTTTCTTCGCAACCTTATTGACATTTATGAGAATGACAAACCTACAAAGTCCTTAAAAACGGTTGCAGAAAGTATGAGAAAGGAATTTGCACTATGGCATGACCGAATTGAAACAATGTAAACAGCGCATCATGTGAACGAGAGAAACTTATTTTGCAAGTTCTATTTGTGGGAGCAGAGCAGATGCTGCTCAGTATCAATAATGATTAGCGACATAAAGCAAACTATTGCTGTCGGGTAAAACGCCAAAGAAGAAATGTATCCTCCCATCGCCCCTTAAAAATAGGACTTCGGGGAGGATACATTTCTTCTTTGGCGTTTTACCCGACAGCAATAATCACTTATATTTAGCATAAACCATCACTGGCCTTTGCTTTGAAGCTCCACGATAGATCTCCATCACTTTAGCCACACAGTCTCGCGACACCGTGAAACAACCACGACTCTCTGAACCTATCGGTATATAGTCTCTTTCACCCGAAAATCTCGTCACCTTTCCTGCCGAATGAATCAAGATGCCACGTGGCTCGGCAAGATAGTTCGTCCTGTCAAGCCCCCTAAGGCGGACGCTATTCTTAAACTTGTAACCTTTTCCTACCATCACGTAACGTCCCAGGCTCGAGCACTCGCTGCCAAACTCATTGCTGAACTTCGGAGTGGCATCTGTGTTCCCCTTGCCACTGCCGTGCATACAATAGCTGCTCATCACGCGCTTGCCATGCTGCAAGTCGTATATGAAGAACCGTTTTTTGCCCGAAGGTATGGAGAAATCTACCAGGATATAATAATCTGTACTATACCCTTGTCTGTCGCAATAGTCCCTTACTTGAGAAAGGTCCTCACAATCCACCTTGCCATACCACAACTTGGCATCGATGTATTCCTTATACAATGGTTTCGTGAGCCTATTGTATATAGGTGGAACAAATGGAATGCAAACTATTAGCAACAAGACCACTAACAACACTTTCAAAACTCGTTTCTTATTCATTGTCATCAAGGAAAGAATATTTTGTATTTAAGTGAAATTACACCTTTAATTGCAATGTCCTATCCATTGTCCATATTCGCAGTAAACTACCCGACTATTTTTGTCTATAGTAACGCATACGCCATAACGTTCTGATGTTGGATACTGACACTGATACATTCCTTCGTCAATTTCCTCCCATTTTGGGGAAGCCTCAATCTGCTGGATAAAATCCGTTGAGATTTTTTTATCAAGCAACAGTGTATATAGGCCATGACTTTCAGGCGGTCCAGATTGACAAGAGAAATTCACCAATTGATATGACGGGAAAGATACTCCTGTGTTTTTATTAAACACTTTACGATTGGCAAAATCCTCAAGTTCAAAGGCTGTGGCTTCGTCACTGAGATGTATTGTAAATCCTTGTTTGGTGATTTCCATATCAAAAAGTGGTTCGTAGCTTACACTCTTAACAGGTGATTTCATATACTCACTATCCCAAGCCCTTCTGAAAGAAATACAAGTGTCACCTTCGTTGGTCCAGAACACATTATCTTTTGAAGAGCATAAGTTTTTCAGTTTATGAATGTATTCTTCCGACAGGGGTTTGTCAAAATCATAATAAATATCCGTAAGTTTAGCACCAAACATAATGGGGGTCACTACATTTTTCTTGTAGGTGAATGCCGGAAAATCATCGAGTCCGGTTATTGCAACGATGTCATCACGAGTCTTATATGGTATCTTATCTTCGCTCAAAGAAGAAGGGAAGAATTCTTCCTTCGCAATGTAGACGGTTGTATATGTTAACAACGCAACGGGCGATATAAACATCAACGGAATTCCAATCCACCAATATCTCATGCCATGTCGCTTCATCTTACGAGGCAGCATCAACGAACATAACAACCAAGAGCCTGAACAGTCTGCAAATGTACGGAACTTCTTATTCTTCTTCCCAAGCCAACGGTAAAAAACCAAATGGTCTATGCCCTTTAGAATAAGAAGAGCAATCAAAATTGCCGGAATTGCTATAACGACAAACAATATAGTAATCATATCTATAAAGAATTAGTGTCCGAAGGAACGTTATTAACTTTCTGAGCCACACCCTTGGCTGTTGTTTGTACATGGTCGTCACCACCCTTTGCAAAACTTGCTGTGCTGGTTGCTACAACCATCATCAGCACAATCATTAACTTCTTCATTGTCTTTATTATTGTAGATTGTTTTATCTTATTGACGATGCAAAGGTAATGTGGCTATTCTGAAACGAGAAACATTCTGGTGTTGCTTGTACAAGATGTATGGTTTATTGTATATCTTGGTGCTTATCGTGTTCTTGTAACCAATCCAGGCGCTATGCTGTGGTGAAACCAATTCCAAACTCTACTCCAATAACTTTGATTACTCCATTTCCTTTTATCAAGCAAAGTTAAGATGGAATATCTACACGGAAGGATCATTGAGTAAGGCTTGTATGAAATGATAGATAAAATGTAGAAGAGGTAAGTTTCATCTGTTGAGTCAAGATATATGAAGACCTCAACTCCCTGCAAACGAAAAAGAAAAAGTCCTGTAAATCTTTCGGCTTACAGGACTCTGTTGCGGAGAGAGAGGGATTTTATACCACTCTACCATCTTCTGTAACTCGTTGATATTCAAGTGCCGTCTTTAGGCATTTTCGCTTATTTTGCACGAAAAATGGCGCAGAAGTGGCGCAAGACAAAATATCGCTCAAGAATAAAAACTTGAGCGATATTTTGTCTTGACGTGTATATACTAGCATCGCGGACACGCTTACAAGTGGCTCTGAAAACATCATACTTTTAAAGTCTTGAATAAACTATAAAGGTTCTGAAAATCAGGCGCTTAGTCAAATTTATTTAGTTGTGTTTGTTAATTAACTTGCTCATATTCAAACGATTATGTGATTATTAACAGAGTATTGATGTGAATCTACCAAACTAAACTCCGTAAAACCACGAAAAGACTGCTCATTTATTAGGATATGGGAATCTGAACCTATCAATCTGATACTCTACTTCTAAGTATAAAAAAAGTGTAAATCACAATTTATAGGTATTGTACAAATTCTAAATAAGCTACACCTTTGCACCCCGATAAAAGGAATAGATATGAAGAAAGGATTAGGAAAAATCAGAAAGATTAAAAAGAAACACATCTTCCTGGCCTTATTGGCCGTGATTGTTCTGGGAGGTTTGGCGAAGGCTTACTCTGCCTGGGTGGGTACTACCCGCATCGCTTTCCTCAACTATCAGGCTATTGCGCTGGGACAGATATCGCATGCCAACGACAATGCGATGATCAAACTGAGTGAAATCACGACCGATGATTTCGATCATCTGGATGATTACGATATGATTATCGTGAATGGTATGGGTCTCCGAATCGACGAGAACCAGCGCAGGCTGTTGGAGGAGGCTTCCTACAAGGTGCCAACCCTGACTCATGCTGCTACCAACCCAGCCAACAATATCGTATCGGTAGATAACTTCGATGCAGATTATCTGATGCAGTACATCGAGAACGGCAGTAAGAAGAATTATCACAGTATGCTCGCTTACATCCGTAAGTTTATCGACGGAAAGAAGTTCATGGCTCCAG